>Ga0208814_1000996_pt1 | contig 14299 bp, 11 predicted proteins | sample MalvirAntarct_55_FD_184253 | JGI IMG/M metagenome (GOLD analysis project Ga0208814, IMG submission 184253) | Marine viral communities from the Global Malaspina Expedition - Malaspina viral metaG Antarct_55 (SPAdes) (version 2) | ecosystem: Environmental > Aquatic > Marine > Oceanic | place...
TCATTAAATAATCTTTGTTTAATTTGTGCTTTAAGATTTTTTTCAGCATTAGCTGGTTTGCCTGCTTGAACCATATACTCGTCATATTGTTTTAGGCCAGCAAATATGTCATCTAGATTTTTTTTCTCTCCATTTAAAATAACTTTTTTATAAACATCATCTGCATCAAATGCACCTTTTTGAGAATTAGAGATAATCTTTTTTATTTCTAATTTATCAAATGGAGCCATTCTTTTAGCAGCTATTCCATTTACTTCTCTTAATTGCGCTATTGCATTATTGACTTGTTTTAAAGCTAATGTAGTTGTTTCATCACTAAACTCAAGATCATCTCCAAAAGCTTCTGGGTTAAGTTTTTTATTTCTTTTTGCAATTTTTGCTAATTCAATATTAAATTTGGTTTCCCCTTCAATTTCTAATTTACTAAGTATGCTATCTGGTTGCCCTGTTCTAAAAACTTCACCATTTTGATTGACTCTAGAGTCATCAAGTTTTCGCATAATATCTATAATAAGTTTTCTTTCTGGGCTAGCTTCTAATGTATCTCTTGAAATAGTATTTAATTTTGAGTAAGCATTTCTTACATGAGATAAACTAACGGGTTTAGTGGGGTCGGCCACATCATTTTGAAATTTTATAAGTGCTTGCTCTATTTTTGCGACAATACCACCATCTAATTCATCTCTGTTATTTACACCCCAAAGATAATCAGATTGTTTGTGACTATCAATTAATTTTTTAGAATCTTCAATACTGTCATTAATAACATTTCTAATAACCCTGTCTAAACTAATTGCTATGTTTTTGTCTGCGCCACTTTTTCCTGCTGTAGATGTAAGTTGGCTAAACATACCATCAACACCTCTATACTTTTTACCAAGATCTATAACCACCTCTCTTCTAGCTCTTGATAAATTGTTTTTTAATTCTTCTCCCAACATTTTTCTAGTAGGAGCGTCACCATAATTACCAACTTCAATTGCGTCATCTACAACATCATCTAATAATTTTCTTAGCTGTTGTGTAACGGTTTGTTCTTTCAATCTTAGTGCTTGCAAACTAGCTTGAACTTGTTCATCAAGACTGCCTTTGGTTGCATCTGAAATAGATTTTTGCAATAAAGCATTTTCTCCACCTATTTCTTCTAAAAGACCGTCTATTTCAAGCCTTAAAAAACCAGCTGTTTCTTTATCCCTCGTGTTACCTAAAACCTGTTCAGAGATATCTTGTAGCCTGCCTGGAAGTTTTCTACCCAAAGTTGCTTGAGACGCAAGGCCTTTAAAATTAAATTTTTTAACTTTGCCGTCTCGGATTGCTTTGGCTATTTGTCTTTCTGTTGCTTCTTTCCCAAGGCTTGCATCTAACTTTAATATGTCAGTAGCAGACCTACCTTTGGCCATTTGTCTGTTAAGTCTTAAATCTTGATTTGGGGCATTTTTACCTAAAAATAACTTAAAACCCATACCTATTAATTCACCTACACCTTGCCCTACAGATCCAAACAGAAACTCACCACCAAATAAATCTTTTAATTCATCTCTTTCTTGTAGCTGAAAACCTTCTTGATAGTCTAATGCTTCTTCCGCAGCTTTTCCTGCTGATGAACCTACTCCAGCCCCAACCATTCTTGCTATTCTAGCTCTACCGCCAAATGCAGCTGTAAGGCCTTTAATAATTCTTAATTGAGGAGACATAAGAGCGATTGCTCCTCCTATAGGCCCAGCAATACCTGCAAAGTCTGCAAGATCTCCAGTTTTAAAACCAAAATCATTTTCATCAATAATAGTATTTAACGGTATTGTAGAACCGTCAGAAAGTTCTCTATATTGAATGGGTAATCCTAGCTCTTCTAGACCTGTGGGAGTTAAAGCAGCTTGCCCTTTGGTATTTCTTGTAAAGCCTGAAGATCCTACAAAGTTACTTAAAACTGAATCTTGTTCTTTAAACCCAAGTATCCCACTAGTTTCTGCTCTGGCTAATTGCGCTCTAAGATTTCTAAGAACGCCTTCTCTTTCAGTACCTTTGTCTATTTGTCTTTCAAACTTACCTCTAACGCCTGTTTCATAATCAAAATTAAGTTTGTCATAAAAAGGAGAAACGGCACCAGTTGCTATTGTTGCTTTAACTTTTTTTCTTGCTTCTTCTACTGAATCTGCTTCAACAAATTCAAACACATCTTCAGAAATATTTATTTTATATTTAGGCATTATAAAGTTGCTTCAATATAACCCGCAGCGTCATCACCCAGTTTATAATTTTGAATATTATCAAAACTAAAACCAAGAATTCTATTAATTAATGATTCATTAGCCATTAACGTTGGAGAATTATATCCTCCTAATCCTATTGCATTAGCTCTTGAAATAACTAAAGATTGATCTTTTCTCATGCTTTCTACAATATTATCTCTGCTATTAGTTAATAACTTAGAAAGTTCTGCTGGTGAGGTAAATACACCTACTTTACCAAATATTCTAGCCACAATATCTCTGTCTAAGTTAGAAATAGTTTTACCTGACTCTCCAAGAATCTGTCTTACAGATCTTTGAGCTGTTACATCAAGAATCACTTGAGTTCTAACTGCTGGATCTAATTTGTTCCAATCTGTTTCTCCATAACCAGCAAGATTTCTAAATTTATCACTAATTTGTCTTACAAAACCTTGCGCACCAAAAGCTCCTGTTTCTTTTATGTCTTCATTTAAAATTTGATTAATGTCGCTAACAATTCTTTCACTTTCGTCAAATTGTGATAATGATCCAGCAATATCGTCTTCAAATTCAGTAAACGTTTTTATGTCGCTTGGCTTCATACCTTCAGCTAATTTATTTCTTGCTTCTAAATCTGCTTCAGCTTTAGCTAACCTTAACTTCATTCGGTAATCTCTTTCTTCTTTATCTGCCATTAATTCTCTAGCAGCTCTTTCTTCAGAAGCTTTAGCAGCACCTGAAGCAAGACCTTCACCAAACTGACCTGTTCTTACAAGCTCGCCACCTACGTTTCTAATAAAGTTAAGGAACCTATCAGACCCAAAAAATCCTGGCTGATCTAATTTTCTACTTACAGGATCATTTTGTTTTCTGCGTTCTTCTTCTTCTACTATAGTGGTATCAGTTATAGGTCTTTCAATTTCTGGAAGTTTAGGAATTGCAGCGTCATCTATTGTCGCTCTAAACTCATCTTGAGATAAGCCGCCAAACTTAGCTTCATTATCTGCTAAAGTATCGGCTTCTGTTTTATCTACATCTACCTTTTGTTCTATCGGTTTAATTTCTTCTAACAAGGTAGCAATCTCATCATCTTGTTTTGGCCTTCCTTCGGGCAATAAATTACCAAATTCATCTCTGCCAATCATTTCTTTTTGATACTCTAGTCTTCTTGCTTCCATTTCTGGTACGCCACCACTAAAAGAAAGCGTTTCGCCAGAAGACAAAGGATCTCCAAAATCATCAACAGAAGAAAAATTTGGTTTGTCAAAAGAATCTTTTAATAGAGGCTTTTGCTCTGCTACTATTCTTTCAACTTGCTCAATTGTCATATTGTTTTCTTCGGCAATTCTTTCTAAATCTGGGCCTTGTGCTTGCGGAATAGGAGTCCCATCCATTCTGATATTGTTAACTTCTGTAACGGTAGCTGTATCTACAACGTCATCAATTTCTGATTGAAAGTCTTGTATTTGCTGGCCTGGAATTGTTTGTAAACCTCCACTTAATATAGCATCAAGCTCTTCTCTTGTTCTTCCTCCCCTAGCGCCTGCTTCTTCAAACCCTTGAACACCTTCTCCAAAAAACGGAGAATCGTATTCGGCTATTGATTTAAGGCTAGCTCCTCCTATACCAGGAATACCAAACGAAGTTGAATCATCAAGAGCTTCTTTCGGCATAGTATTTCTTACTAAAGAACTCAAGACTGGGCCATAAATTCCTTTTGCGACTCGCCCAAAATCTCCGCCAATAGATTTATAACTTTGTGTATTTTGTACAGGATCTCTACCCAATAAAGGAGATGAGTAAGTAGTATCTACGGATGGGTCATCCTCAAAAGCAGGAATTTGTTTTCTATTTATTACTTGGCTAAGGATTGATTGTAATCCAGGACTAAAAGATATTTGTCCGCTATTAGCGCTGTTTTGTAAAGCAAATATTTCACTTTCAGAAAGAGATCTTAACTGTTGTTCAAAGGTTGCAGGATCGTAATATTTAGTACTACCGTCAGTTAAAACAGCATACTCTTGATTAACAGCACCAGCGTCAGCAAACATTCTTCTTTCAAGAAAACTCATGTTAGTTGCCTCTGTTTGGTGCTAAAGCTCCATAAGCAGAGAAAGCTGCTCCAAGACCTTGAGCGCTTGGATCGGGAGCCATACCGTATGTAGAATCAATTTGGCTTCCTGCTTGTTTGTAGCCAGGTAACATAGATCCAATCTGTTGCATAGTTTGTAACGGCCTCATCTGCTGTTGTATTTGTTGACCGTACTGTCTTTGATTTTGCATTTCTGCAATATTTCTTGCGTTAGCTCCATATCCTGTTAGTTCAGATCGTTGACCTCTGTTTAAGGCTTCTAGGTTTTGACCTATGCCTGCCATTTGACCGCCGTAGCCGGCTAATTGAGATCCTAGTTGAGAAGCACCAGCTCCTCTTTGTGCGCCTATACCTAATAACCCACCAGCTAATCCCGATCTAGCTGCTGCTGCACTTTGACCGTACTGTTGCAAGTTACCAGCCAAGCCTTGTTGAGCTGCTAATTGTTGTTGTCCAAGCTGGCCTAAGTTTTGAGCTAATCCCTGGTCTGCTGCAAATTGTTGTTGTCCAGTTCTTCCTAATAAATCAATCACACCTTGATCTGCCGCTAACCTTGATTGTGCGCCAGAGGTAAACCTATTAGATAATCCTTGTTGTGCTGCTAATCGGTCTGCACCTAATCCTCGTAAAGTTCCACCTAATTGTTGCTCTGCTCCAAGCCTAGAACCTGCAAAACCACCTAATCCAGAGGCAGCTGATCTTTCTGCTTGTCTTTGTCTTGCAAATTCGCCTATACCTGTTTGTTGTGCTTCTGAAAAACCTCTTGCTCTAATGTTTGATAGTGCGTCACCTAGACCTCTACCAAGGGCTTCTCTTCTTTCATCTGCACCAAGCCTTGCTCTAGATCCAAAAGCTGATTCGCCGCCAGCAGAGATATTCTGCGCTCTTGCCGCTATATCTTGCTGATCACCAGCCTTAATTACATCATCAATTGTTTGTTGAACAACTCTATTTTCATAAGGATTATAGAACTGTTGCGTCATATTCGGATCATATCCGCCCAAAGTACCTCTAAGAAGATTTTCTGATTCACCTAAACGGTTACCATATTGATCAACAGATCCAAAAGCTTGTCTACCAAGCCCACTTAAAGACTGCCCAAAACGCCCAACATCTCTAGCAGCGCCTGCCTCAATACCTGAAAGGTCTTGACCAAATCTACCAGCGGCTGTCTCAGCTCTAGCTTCTACATCAGAAAGTCTGTTACCAAATCTATCTACAGCACCTCGTTGCATTCCTTCAACTTCACCAATTCTTTGACCAAACTGATTTACGGCACCTGTTATTAAATTTCTTGATTGATTAATACCTGATAAAGCATCATCTAAACCTAAACCGTATTGCGATTCTGCTTTAGAAAAATAAGGGTCTTGTAATTCTTGCGCTCTTCTTGCTTGACCTATAGCCTCATCAACTAAACCTTGTTGTTGATTAAAGTATGGTTGAAATTGACCAAGACCTGCTTGCGCTCTTTCTCTTGCTTGAGTTTCTAATGGATCTAAACCAGCTGTTTGTTGTAAAGGAACATCACTTCCTATTAAGTTTGCGCCAGCTTGTTGTAACTGATTGTAAAAACCAGGAGTATCTTCGGACCCAAAATATAAAGACCTTATAAGTGGGTCTGTTATAGTTTCTGCGGTTCTTTGACTTTGAAGAACAGGGTCTACGGTATTTGATTGGGATGGCAAATTAGCGTTAGCAAAAATTTGAGCTTGATCTTCAGGAGGCAAAGCTATCATTTCTGTTTGTTGTTCAGGTGTTAACAACGCAAACTGTTGTTGTTGCTCTGGAGATAACGTGGCTAAAAATTCTTCTGGAGTCATTATGCGATACTCCCTGAAGCATTATATTTTTCAAAGGTATTCATTAGTTTGTTCATAACATTTACACCATTTTTTCTGTTCGGTTCACTTGCCGCAATTAGCTCAATACCTTTTTTTGTTTTATTGAATTGAAAACCACCAGCGCCGTTGTTGGCAGCAGCCGTCATAACAAACTCACCATCACTAAGCATAGCCGGTATATCATCAGATGTTCCTGTTCCAGGACCAGCTGACTCACCACCATTTCGCATGTCTAGCTCGCCTATTGCAGCTAACCCACCTTGATTAAAATTTTGTCTGCCGTACCCTATTGGACCACCAAAGGCCGCAGCTTTTCTTACACCTAAATCAAAACCAGCAAATACAGGAGCTGGGTTTAAATCTGGTCTTATTGATTGTCTTATATCGGTTAACCCACCTTCGTTTTTCTTTGCTGCATCTTTAACAGCTTTACCGTATAGCAAAGCTAAAGCAGCCATTTGTGGGTTTATGCCAGAGCCTCCTCCGCCTCCCCCTGAAAATATTCCATCTCCTCCAGGACCTGTATTCAAAGCATCTTCGACAGATTGTGGTAAAAGTTTTGAGCTTGCATATTCTATTGGGTTTTTGCCTCCCATAATATCTGTAATACTTTTACCGCCTGTTAGATTAATTCCTTTAGTAACTGGAGAAAATCCTTTTTGTGTGGCTGGATCAAGCGCAGCATAATCAGATGCTGAAATTGTATTACCAAAAACGTCTTTAAATCCAAAAGAATCTAGTTCTCCTGTAGTAACATTAAATTGACCCGTACCTCCACCAAATATACCGCCATACCCTTGCTTTTGATCACTCGCCATACCTTTTAAAACATTAGAGCCGTAAGCCATAGGAGCAAGCTCTGTGATGGTGTTACCTGCCGCATCTTTCATAATATTACCCGCAGCATCTCTTTTAGCAACTTGACCAATCTTACCAAGAGAATCCATAAATCCTCCGCCTACTGCTTCAGTAAAGTTACCAGCGACACCATCACCTATCATTCCTATTTTACTAAAAGCTCCTTTGTCTCCAAACAAACTTTGATTACCACCAGCCATTACGGTCATGATGTCACCAAGACCACCTTCACCTTTAGCAAGTTTAAGTGCGGCGTTACCTTTTTGATAAACAGCAGCAAACGGTTGCCAAGGGCCAGGTATAACAGCAGCAATAGGTGCTACTTTTTTAACGACTTTCTTAATGCTTTTGGCTAGTTTTTTAAGGAACCCAAACTCTGCTTGTCCTGTAATAGGATTGATAGACATACCTTCGCCAACTTGATATTCATTTGGGTTTAAGCCAACAGCTTGCATTTCCTGTTGTATAAGTGCTTTGGTGTTGTCTGAGATGACTGGAGGAACAACCATTTCGCCTGGTGCAACGTGTGCCATTAAGCGATCTTCGTTGCGTCCTAGAGCTGCTAATCCTTGTCCTGAGTTGTCTACTATATTCATTTTTAAATTCTACCCTATTCTTCTATACATTTTAACCAAAATACAAGTAAGTATCTATTTCCTGATTCTACCGATAAGCCTCTATGCATGTGGGTAAAGCTCGGAAATATTAGAGCGTGGCCTGTAGGTAATGGTTTAACTGTACCACGATTTAAAAATTCAGTTCCGCCCCCTTCGTACTCACCAGTATTTAAAGGAACGACCATACTAATATCGGCACTAGCATCATGATGCCAAGCGCCTTGTTTTTTATCCTTTAAATTATAGTTAGCTATTTGAATTGCACCACCATTTACATGCCTATTCCAAATATTTAAAAATATAGGATTACCTATAGTATATATTGTTTGAAACAAAGATTGATAGACTTCCGGACAATTATCCTGAAAAGTTATTTCTGGTATTTGTCTTAAAGTATCTTCGTCAGCATTAGGCTTAAAGCCATAAAACTTTTCTAAATTTTTCATTTCATCAACCAATATAGAACAAAACTTTTCAGAGAAGAATGGAACTGTATATACATCTTTTAACGGTTCTTCAATTATATTGTGAAGCTTGTTTTGTACAGGACTGATGTTGCCTTTATTTTCGTAGAAATCTACTATATTTGGAATGGAATCTTTAACAGCGTCAAAAGTTTGTTTGTTGATGTACCAATCAGCAGGATGTTCAAGCAATATATTTTTTGTTTTATATTCTTGCGCTTGAGCTAATTCAGCCATAATTAAAAACTTGCTACGTTTATTGCTATATCACCAGCAATTTTTATATCTACTTTGCCTAAATCAGCAGAGGCTTCAAAGCCTAAGTTATTAGTTCTTTCACCTATATCAACCCATTTAAATCCTGTATATACTTGCAACACACCTAAAGTAGTGTTCCAGATAATACTGCCGTCTAAAAAATTAAATTTAAGTTTGTCTGCGTCATTTACTTGTTGAGTTTTATTAACATCAACTGCGCCTAAATTTATTTCTAATATTCTAGTAAGTCTATTAAAAACATCAGGAGTAACTGTATCAGATGCAAGCGGTAGTTGAGTTTGTAATATTTTGCTCATCTTCTACCGTCAGGTTTAATATCAATTCTAGTTGCTCCAAGCCTCCATCCTATAGATAAATTACCATCTGCCGTTGCATCATCATCTGATTCAAACCTTAAAACTATTTGCCTAGCTCGGCTTCTTACAAATGCTTGTTGAGTGTTTGCTGCGATTGGGCTGGTTGAATCTACAGTTAGAGAGTCTCCAGGAAAGTTTCTTGTTTTAACAACTATATTTACGTTACCAGAGTTATCGTTTTGTAAAAATTTAAAGTCAGGGATTATTTTTTGTAAGAAAGAAAATTCACCATCACCCAAATCAAAATCAGAACTCTCTATAAATACATTAGTCATGGGAGATCCATCATCATTAAAACCTAACTCATGTTGATAAACATAACCGTCACTAACAGCTCTAGGATAATTTTCTGTACTTGCATCTAACCAAGCAGTTCTAGTCAAAGATCCATAAAACCAAACATTTTCTAAATAATTAAAAATTACATATCTATCTACTTCCGTAGCATTTTTAGAACAGTAGAACCATCCAACCTCATTTTTATCAGCAATCGTAAATGCATTTATCTTAAATGACTGAATTAAATTTATATCAGAAAACACATAATTTTGTACTGTACAAGGCAAAGTTTGCACACTACCGTTGTACACATAAAAATTGTTGTAACTCATCCAATAAACGCCTTGCGGAGCAGTTACCGTTGCTTTTGGACCAACTAATCCGGTACCTTCATTAATTAAGTTCACAGCAAAAGTAAGGGGCGGGCCAACAAACTGCATGCTGTAAAGAGCAGTATCAGTCCAAATTAATATTTCTTGCCTAGCTTTTACTGAACCTATTATAGATGAACCAGAAGAAACTCTTAAAGAACCGGCTGTATTAGTTGTTCTTGGTTCAAAGTCAAGAGCATTTTCTTGGTCACTAAAAGCAATTAACATAGGATCTATTACGCCAGTTCTAGAGCTACCTGATATAGGATCTGCTCCTAAAACAATTAGATGACGATCTTTTTCTGAAGTAATAACTTGTAAACCTACGGTTGGAACCTGATTGGCTCCAGAGGTGGTGGATAGGTTAACAGCTCTATTTGTCAGTGCGTTATTTTCAACCCACCTAAAAATGCCACCCCCTCTTTGATTAATAATTAAATCTTCACCAAAATTATCGTGCGTCCATAATCTAAGCTGATTGGTGGAAGAAAGAGAGGTGGCAGATCCAAAAGCACCTTCTCCCCAATTATTTACTCCCCAACCAGTTCCAGGAACAAAAACATCTAAGCCTACACTTATTTGATAAGTACCAACGGTTGATCCGCCCCCGTTACCGCTATCTCCAGCCGCAGCCAATACTGTATCGCCGCTAGTATTTTTTGCTTCAATCGTATATGAATTAGCATTTACAATTGTTGCTATTTGATATTCTTGATTTAATACTGCGGAGTTAATATTACCGCCAAGAGACGCTGCTCCAGAGAAGGTTACAAAGTCATTTTGTACTGCACCATGACTAGTATCAGCAACAGTAATTGTCGCATCACCATTTCCTACTTTAGCAAAAGTTACGTCTCCTGCGCTGGTGATTAATCTTATTGGAGTTATATCATTAAAAGAATTTCCCTCTTCTATATAATATTTAAAAGTTGTTCCAAGACCTAAATACTTAGTACCAGCTAAAGCTATCCAACCGTGTAATGCTCTACAAGTACCTAAAAATACATTTACACTATCTTTAGCCCAGCCACCAAATTTTTCTGGCCTGCCTTTTCTAAAACGAACTAAATTGCAATCAAACCAACCGCCCTCATTATCATAGTCAGTACCTTCTCTGTTGATACCTGGTCGAAAAACAGCTTTTTGTAATGCCATTTATACTTGACTCCAGTCTTTACCTTCAAACAATAAAGCTTCTGCTTCTCGTCTACGAATCAGACCATCATTAACTTGTCCGCTAACTTTGTTCCATCTTTTTATTTGATATGGAACTTCTTCATATTTTTCTTCATTTAAAACGCGAAGCAAAGAACTAGCAGAAAGGTTTGTAGGTCCTAAATTAAAACACCAAGAACTCAAAGCATCATATTGAGATTGATTAAGCGGTACGTTGACCATATTACTTACATGCTCTCCATACTCTTGCAATTCATCTATTAACATAATATCTGCTTTTTCTTGCGGCCATACATCACCTTGCCTAACTCCTCTAGTAGAACCGTATCCAATAGTCCAGACTCCTGCTGCACATTGGTAAGCATCTAATTTACAGCCTTCAAATTTTTTCACTAAATCTATGCCTTCTTTTGATATAACCATATTATTGTCCCCAAGTTCCGTCATCTCTGACTTTTGCTGTTTTAGTTCCACCCCAGTATTCAACTGCGTGGCCTTCTTTAATAAGCATTTGGCAAACATCTTTACCATCTTCTGTAAAAGGGATTGCAAGTATTCTGCCATATTTACCTTTACCTAGTGATTGTATTAAAAATGAGCCTATGCATAGTTCTGATAATCTTGCTGATGCTTTTTTGCCAAGTGCTTTTTCTTTTAAATTGCGAGTTCTTGACTCAGGAGTATCTATACCTGCTAACCTGCACCTTTGTTTATGCAGACGAACATCAAACCCTAAATCAAGGGTAACATCAATAGTATCGCCATCAACCACTCTCTCAACGGTTGCTTTGTATACATAGGGTTCTGGTTTTTTACTCATTATCTTTAGTTGTTACTTTTCTATAATATACGACAACATCTTTTAATTCAGTAATATAGCGTTTAATTTCTTGCATGTTATATGCCATAACTTCGTAATCAGGTATTGTCATAGCAAGAAATACTAACTCACCTTCTTGTTTTTCTATTCTAGAAAGCTGTTCTTCCCAGTTTTCCGGAGTAACTGCTATCCACTGTAACTCTTTTAAATCTATTTCTCTAGGCATGATAGGTTGAACTATCTTGCGTTCAATAGGCTTGGCAGTTACTTGTATTGGTTTAGTTGGAAGTAGGCTGCAACTGCAAGCCATTATCAAGACCATCAATAGTGCTACTGATTTGCTCGATATTTTCCATAATGTGTTTTGTACCATTATTTATTTTCCTTTCCATTTTAACTGGGTCAGCGAGTATTTTAGATGCTAACTCATAGTTTTGTATAAACTGTGTATATCTACTCAGTTCTCTTTGTGCGACCTGGCTTTTAACGCTAAGATCTTGTAATTGTTGTGTTTGTAATTCAAAGTCTGCTTGGATAGACTTTATTGCTTCTTCTTGCGTAGCTACCGCACTTTCTAAGACTGCGTTATTAGTTTGAAGTATTTGGTTTTGGCTGTAAAAGTAGTAGGTAGCAAAACCGAGGACCAAAATAATGCCAACAAGTATCTGTTGCATTATCCGTTAAGAGGGTTACTGTTTTTGTTTTCTAATTTTTTAATATCTCTGTCTAACGTTTGTAAGTCTGCTATAATAGTGGCTATATCAGTTTTTATTTCAGTAACATCTGGAACAGATATGCCATCAATACTTTTTTCTAAAAACTTTACTGAAGTTTCGATCGAAGCAAAACGTTCTTCAATAACTTTTTGAGCATCTTCGGTATCTCCTATACCGCCTATCTTAGCTTCTAAGTTCTCTAGCCTATTAACATACTCTGCGCCTGTATAACCGAACCCAGCAAGAGTTCCTACAATACCGACCAAAGCAATTATCTGCGTTGTTTTATTTTGAAACCAATCCATATCATTATCCTAAAGTTTTGGTTGTAATTCTATTATATCGCTCATTTTACTAATATTACTACTAGCTAGTCCATAAAAAGCATTTATGTTATCTGACATAGTTGTTGTATATATTGTTTTAGATTTATACCATTGGTCTTGATCTACTAAAGAGATTTGTGTGTAATTGTTAAATCCAGGAACAAAACTCATGTACGCTATAATGGTATTTTCTGAACCATACTCACCTGTTTCTTCTTGCTCCGCTTCTACTTCTTCTTGTGCTGTTTGTAAGTTTTGAGCTATAAGGTCTTCTACTACTGTTTCTGCATTAGAGGATGTATCCATAGAATTTATAGACGTATCTATTTGATTTTGTACCGTACTAGTAACTGTATCAACAGAAACAACAGAAACACTAACATTGGTTGTATCGCCTGCGCTTATGGTATTACCTACATTTGTTGTATTATCTAAACTATTACTTGATGATGTGTCTAAAGTAGACATAGAACTCATATCTAAAACTTGGTTGGTTTGCATCGAAGCTGAAGCAAATTGGTCTGACCTACTAGGAGAACTACTGGTACTTATTCCAGCTCCACTTGATGAAGTTGAGGATGCAAAACTAGAACCACTTATGTTAGATGTAGATGATGAAGTTGTTGAACCATAGTTTACAACTCCATTAAAAGAAACAGATGAACCTGTATTAAATGAGCCAACGCTATCTGAAAAAGAAGTAGAGCTTATGTCTTCAAAAGTAAAACTATTATTAGAAGAAGTTGCTACAGCAGTACTATTTAAGACTGAGGCAACAGTTGTTGAAGTCTCTCCCCCTGAATTAGTTACGCTTTCTTTAGCAGAACGCAAAGTTCCTGCAACAATATCAAGAGCATTAATCCTTACTGAACTTCTTTCTTTTTTTTGCTCGCTTTCTTTTTCGTGTTCTGTTTTGGCAAGACGCTCTTCTGTTTCTTCTTCAAGTTCAAATAACTCTTCTTCTTCACGAAGCTCTTCTATTTCCTCTTCAAGCTCTTCAACTTCTTCACGAATTGCAAATATTTCTTCTTGCAACTCTAATTCTTCCCTTATGATTGTATCAAACTCATATAGCTCTATAAGCTCTTCTGCATCTAGAATATCTATTACCTCTGTCTGGTTGTTAGTATATTCATCTATAACTAAAAACTCTTCAAGATAATCTATATGTTCTTCTTCTATACTGTGTAGTTCTACAGCATATATTTCTTCTTCAAGTAAAAAAAGTTCTTCTTGTAAAATTTCTTCTTCGTACCTTTGCTGTTCTTCTTCCCACGCTAAATCTTCTGCTACTCGTATTTCTTCTTGTTCTGTATCGTACAAGTCCATCATCACATCTACATCATCATAAGACGTTATAACTGTAGTCTCAAATTCAATCATGCCATCATCACTAAAACTTATATCTGATCCCATCCAGTCATCTACTTGTTCTTGTCCAAATTGTTCTACATCTAGCTCATACCAATCAGCATCAGTAAATCCTTCACATCTATTTTCGTAGCAAGGATCGTTAGGATCAAGGTATTCGTCATACTCTTCGTCGTACCATAAGTCTTCTTCGGTATATCCATAATTATCTTCTTCTACATAGTAAGCTACTGATTCATTCTGTTGATATCCAGGACAAGATGGAGAGTATTGTGCATCATCTTCGCACTGTTGATCATCGTAAGCATTCCAATAATTAGGACAAGTTGTATCATACAACTGCGTTATATTACATTGCTGTGTAAGATAAGCAGAAGCGTAACCTGTACATTCATCGCTGTATAATGAATCTATATCACATTGTTGTGTTAAATAAGCAGCAGCGTATCCTGCACAATTTACATTATTAAGAGCATTGCTACAGTCCAAAGCGTTTCCTGAACCCGCTCCATATAAAGAA
>Ga0208814_1000997_pt1 | contig 14275 bp, 25 predicted proteins | sample MalvirAntarct_55_FD_184253 | JGI IMG/M metagenome (GOLD analysis project Ga0208814, IMG submission 184253) | Marine viral communities from the Global Malaspina Expedition - Malaspina viral metaG Antarct_55 (SPAdes) (version 2) | ecosystem: Environmental > Aquatic > Marine > Oceanic | place...
AAGAATGGGGAGATATAATGGGTGTACCTCCTCAAGTTAAATGTTTAGCCAATAAACCAACTTTTGAATGTCATCCTAGTTATAAAAAAGTGTATAATAAAATAATAGAAAGAATATAGTATGAAAAATATTATAACATAGAAGCATGGAAAAAAAACATAAATCTGTAAAATTAGGAAAAAATGTTAAAATAATAGAACCTGTAAACCTTTATGGATGTGAAATAAAGGATAATGTATTTATAGGTCCTTTTGTTGAAATACAAAATAATGTAAAAATTGGTAAAAATACTAGGATTTCATCACATTCCTTTGTATGTTCAAGTGTAGAAATTGGAGATGATTGTTTTATAGCCCATGGTGTAATGTTTGTAAATGATAAATTTACTGAAGAAAAATCAAATTGGGTAGAACGTAAAACAAAAATAGGAAATAATGTTAGAATTGGATCTAATGCTACTATTTTACCTGTAAATATAGGAAATAATGTAATAATAGGAGCAGGATCAGTAGTAACAAAAGATATACCTGATAACACAACAGTAAAAGGAAACCCAGCACAATGAAAATATCTATAATACATAATTTATATAAAAAAAATCCTTATGTTAATGAATCAATAAGGTATAATATAATAGCTTTAGAAGAAGCAAATATAGAATATCAATACATTCTTTTTAATGATAAAGGGGACCCGGAAATATATGATGATGTAAAAGATTTAATTACAAAAGATGTAATTTACCATTATAGTGATTATAATTTTGGAATGGGTGTTTGTAGTGGTGGTTGGGTTGGTGCCTTACCCTTAGTTAAAGGAGATATAATACATAATACAAGTCAAGATGATGTATTTATTTCTGATTTTTATTTAGCAGCAAAAACAGCATTTGAAAATCCGGAAGTAATGTTTTTTAGTTGCAATGGTATTAAGACAGATGAAAATTTAAACCAAGAATCTCTATTAATTCACCCTCAATCAACTCCTAACTATTTACAACCTATAGAAAGATTTAAAGAATGGTTTGGTGTTATAAATAATAAAGTTACTAGAGCAAATAACCAACTTTTAGCACCTGGTACCTTATATAGAAAATCCCTTCACAATTTAATAGGTGAGCCGGATTTAAAAACTTTTAAAGGTGCAGCAGATTTTGAATATTGGTCAAGAATACTCTTCAATGAATATAAGGGAATATATTCACCTGAAGCTCATTGGCTATACAGAGTATCTAATATGTCTGTAAGCCATTCCATAGATTTTCCAACTATTATTAATGCAGTAGGAATTAAATATGATAAACTATGGTCAAAAAAATATTAGTAACAGGAGGAGCCGGTTTTATTGGTTCACACTTATGTGATGAATTAATTAATCAAGGGAATGAAGTATATGCCCTAGATAATTTATCTAATGGAAAACTTCAAAACTTATCATCTAAGGTAAAATTTATTAAAGGAGATATATTAGATTATGAAACATGTTTAAAATCTACAAAGGGTATTGATATAGTATATCATTTAGCTTGTTTAGGTGTTCGTCATTCCTTACACAATCCTATACAAAACCATAAGGTAAATGCTGGAGGAACTTTAAATATGTTAGAAGCTTCCAAAAATAATAAAGTAGATAGATTTTTTTATATTTCAACTTCTGAAGTTTATGGTGATATAACAACTTTTCCTATTACAGAAGAAGGTTTACCTAAACCAAAAACAGTATATGGATCTAGCAAATTAGCTGGAGAAAATTATACTTACTCGTATAATAAATGTTTTAATTTAAAAACGGCTACTGTAAGAATTTTTAACAATTATGGTCCAAGAGCACACTATGAAGGAGACTCAGGTGAAATTATCCCAAGAACCATAGTTAAAGCTATATACAACGAGTCACCAGTTATTTTTGGAGATGGTTTAGTAACACGTGATTTCTTTTATGTAAAGGATACAGCAAAATCACTATGTTTATTAATAAATAATCAGGATATAATAGGGAAAACAATTAATATAGGTACGGGAGTAGAAATTACTATGAAAACACTTATAAAATCTATACTTAAAGAAATGGATTTAGATAAAAAAATTAAAATCCAATACCTTAAAGACAGACCCGCTGATGTATCTAGGTTATGGGTTGATTCTCAAAAATTTAGAAAATTAACGGGTTATAATCAAGACACCCCTTTTAATATAGGTTTACAAGAAACAATTAGTTATTATAAGGAATTAAAATCTAATGGTAAATTAACCTCTAATATTGAATTAATTAATTGGAAAAAATAGTAAAATAAATTTGGATTAGTGAATTATTTTTCTTATATTTACATCAAATATCAATATAAACCATGAGTAAATTACCTAAATGGGACAAAATAACAAATGAAGTTGGTCCTTGGAACGATTTTAGTATAGTTAGAGGTAAAGAATTTATTTCTTTAGGTGAAGAAGTTTGGGTAGGATATTTTTGCTTAATAGATGGTTCTGGTGGTTTAGAAATAGGAAACAAAGTAGCAATTTCTTCAGGTGTTCACATATATACCCATGATTCAAGTAAACATAAAGCCTATAATCTAGTAAAAGACATTAAAAACGGAGAACATATAAGTAGATTACCTGTGAAAATTGGAAATAATGTACAGATTGGAGCAAATAGTGTTATAGTTAAAGGAGTTACAGTTGGAAATAACGTTATAATTGGAGCTTTAACATTAGTAAATAAAGACATTCCAAACAATAGTTTTGTTACAGGAAATCCTATGGTTATTAAAAAATTAGAGAAGTATGGAAAATAAAATAGGATTAATAGGTTATGGTTACTGGGGTAAAATCTTATATAAGAATTTACTTAAACTAGGATATAAAAACGTAGTAATATGTGATATTGATGGAAAGGGTCATGTTACTGACTATAGTACTTTAGACGTATCTCATGTATTTATAGCAACTCCACCCTCAACTCATTATAAGATTTGTAAACATTTCTTAAAAAAAGGAATTAACGTATTTTGTGAAAAACCACTAGTAACTAATGTAAAAGAAGCAAATGACTTATACAAAATATCAGATAATAAGGGTATTAAGTTGTTTACAGACTGGACTTTTATTTACAATTATGCGGTACAAAGATTAAAAAAAGAATACGATCAAGGGTTATTAGGAGATATACAATCAATAACTATGCATCGATACAATGATAATATAACTCATATAGTAGATGGTACTACTTGTAAATGGGATCTAGCATGTCATGATGTTTCAATAGTACAATATTTAGTAGAAAAAATACCAAATAAGACATCATTTATTGATTATAGTAAAAAAAATGGTAAGAAAGATAGTACTTTTGGATTATTATCATATGATAACTTCTCAGCTACTATAAATGTTTCTTGGAATTATGGTAAAAAACTTAGAGAATGTGTATTTGATTTTTCAGGTGCTACTATTATATGGGATGATAAAATTCAAAAATTAACATACTTACCTAAACTAGAATCTCATGTTTGGAAAGAAGTTATAGATTATTCATCAGAACCATCACCACTTGTAAATTCAATAACTAATTTTTTAATACCAAATAAAAAATGTACTACAAATAAAACCATAACATTACAAACCATAGAAATATTAAACTAAAATGAGAAAAATACCATTAGGGAGACCTTATATTAACACTGAATTAGCTTTATCTAAAATTAAAGAAGTACTAGAATCAAGATGGATTAGTGGAGGCCCAAGAATTAATGAATTTGAGGAAAAAGTAAAAGAATATAATGGTGATCCTAAAAGTCACTATATAGCAGTATCTAATTGTACCACAGCTCTTGAAATGGGATTATTAGCCATTAATGGTGGAAGGAAACTTGAAGCTGAAGATGAAGTTATTGTACCCTCTTGGAGTTGGGTAGCTAGTGGTTTTGCTGTAAACAATGCTGGCGGAACTCCAATTTGGTGTGATATAAATAAATATGGGATACCATATGCTGAAGATATTGAAAATAGAATATCTAAAAACACAAAAGCCATTATTATAGTGCACCAAATGGGAATACCTTGTGATTTAGATAAAATAAATGCACTATCAGAAAGATATAATATACCTGTAATTGAAGATTCAGCTTGTGCCTTTGGAACAGAATATAAAGGAAGTAAGATTGGAAATGGGAGAAATATAGTTTGTTATTCTTTCCAAGCAAGAAAATGTTTAACTACTGGAGAAGGAGGAATGATTGTAGTAAGAGACCCAAAACAAGCTGAATGGTTAAAATCATATAGGGCCTTTGGAACCTCTGTGTCACCTTTAGAAAGAGATAAAGCTAAATTCTTATTAAAAGAACATTTTGATTTTGTAGGATCTAATTATAAAATGTCAGACATACCTTGTGCCTTGGGTATAGCTCAATTAGAAATATTTGATGAAGAAATAGAATTAAGAAAACAAGCAGGAACGTATTATAACCACTTAATAGAAACAACACTGTCAGATTATGGTGTATCCCCTTTAAACCTTGTTCCTGAGTATTGTACTAAATATAATTGGCAAAACTTCCATTTATTATTAGATGATAGATATAATAGGGATCAAGTAGTAGACTTACTAAGAAAAAGAAATATTGGATGTAAATGGGACATTCAAGCAATTCATAAAGAACCAGCTTATAATCAAAACCACCATGACAATAATTTACCACAAACATTAAAATACCATAATCAAGGATTATGGTTAGGGTTTTACGCTGAAATAACACCTGATGATCAAGAGTATGTAATTAGTCAATTAAAAGAAGTTTTAGATGAAATTAAAATATAACTTTAAAGAAATGATGGAAGAAATGACAAATTATTGGTTAAACTATTATAAAAATAAATGAACATAGTATTCTTATCAGAAATGGGTTTTGAGGGTAAAATCTCTTCTACACATACAAATATGCGTACCGAATTTGCTTGGATGAATGCTTTAGACGCAGAGCATAAAAATTTAAGTTTATATAATGACATAAGAGATTATGATCATGTATTTTTAATTTTACCTAAGGGTAAATTAAATCTAAGTGCAGAAGGAAGTGAAATATCAAATACCTCAAACCCAGTATCTAATTTATATGCTTCTGACTTTATTGATAGGTTAAAAACTCGTAATAAAAAAGTTCATTACATACAAGAAGGCCCTAATTGGTGGTTTAATGATTATAATGTTATAGATCAATTTAATTTTTACAATATTTTATCCAAATGTGACACTATATTTTCTCATAATGAGATTGATTCTAAATTCTATAAGGGTTTATTTCCAAATACTGAAGTTAAAGTAATCAAAACATTATTAATTGAAACTTTAATTAAAGATATTAAACCTACTAAGGAGGATAAAGTAATTATAGGTGGTAATTTTGCAAGATGGTATGGTGGGTTTCAAAGTTATATAGTTGCTAGTGAATTTGAATGTGGAATATGGGCTCAAGAATCTCATGCCAAACGTAAATTAGAGGGAAATATACCCGATTTAAATCATCTTAATAGGTTGTCATGGGATAAATGGATGAGTACATTATCTACGTTCAAATACGCAGTACATTTAATGCCTACTGTTGCTGCTGGTACTTTTAGTTTAAACTGTGCCTATTTTGGAATTCCATGTATAGGAAATAAAGATGTTGATACACAAAGATTATGTCATCCTGAATTAGCAATATCTGTGGATGATGTAGAAAAAGCTCGTATATTGGCTAATAGGTTAAAGAATGATAAAGAATTTTACAATAAGTGTAGCAAACAATGTAAAGAATTATATAGAAAACATTACGATCTAAATATATGGAAAAAAGAAATCAACAACATACTGTAATAATTCCTAGTTACAACACATTAGAACATTTAAAAAATACATACCAAAGTATAAAAAAATATGCTCCTAATGTGCCTGTGATTATTATAGATGATGCATCTGAAGATGGTACTGATACCTGGTTAAATAGTTTAAATGATAAAAATCTAACTATTATTATAGGTAAAGAAAGAAAAGGACATACCTATTGGTATGATGAAGGAATGAGAAGAGCTAAAACCCCAATTGTATCTATACTACATTCAGATATGATTATAGGACCAGGGTATTTTGAAAATATGTTAAAACATCTTAAACCTCTAAGTGTTGTATGTGCTACTAGAATTGAACCACCAATTCATCCTGAAGGGTTAGAAAAACATACTCAAAATTTTGGTGTAGACCATGATGATTTTATTTGGGAGGTATTTGAAAATTTTGTTATAGATACTGCTAAAAAAGATAAAGATGTAACTACAAAAGGTATATTTGCACCTTGGATGTTATATAAAGAAGACCATTTGAGTATAGGAGGTCATGATCAACGATTTACCCCTTATGGTTATGAAGATTCAGATATATTTAATAGATGGATTCAAGCTGGATATGAAATGATTCAATCTAGAGATTCTTTATGTTACCATATGACTTGTAGAGGTCATAGATGGAATGAAGGTGTTGGTATTGAAAATTCTGACTATAAAGAAACAATGGATAGATGTAGAAGAGAATTTTTAAGAAAATGGGGGGAATGGATTCAAAATGATTCTTATCAATATCCTATTATACATCCCAAATATGATAAAGGTTTAATAATTAAAAACTGCAATGAACAATTTATTGAAATGTTAGAGCCTTGGTTTGATACTTTATATGTTGACTGTGATTATAAAAATTATATAGAAAAAGAATCAAAAAGAACAATTACTGATTTATTTGATAGAATAAAACCTTATGATAATGAAAAACAAAATAATATTTTAGTAAGTGTAGATGCCTCAAGTTTTAATCAACAAGATTATATTTTAATAAACCAATTAGCTGCTATAATTGAAGATAGTGGACAAATTGGAGATTTTGAACTAGGTAATTTAAAAATTAATATAATTAATATGAAAGAATATTTGGTTAATTAATCTAATATTCGTATATTCCATTCCAATTTTTAAAAGGTTATATATTTATGCGGCAGACTATTAAAACATCTATAAAAATGAAAATGATTCCTTGTATTAAATGTAAAGAAGATATGCCTGAATTAAGGCTAACTCAATATGGTTATAAAGTATGTGTTAACTGTTCTAGTGTTAGCACTAAACGTGGCATACCAATAACAAAGGGTTCAGGTGACCATACTTGGACTGAGACAATAATAATGGAAGAAGATCAATATGAATCTTTTGTAAATACTACTAATAGAGAAAGAGGTAGTAGTGGTGACACAGTAACCTTTAAATTAAATTAATGCCTAAGGCAAAACCTTTATCTAAAGAACAGATTGTAGCAGCCCAAGCAAAAACTAAGTCTAATATGGCTGCTGCTAGATATCTTCATGTGTCATATCAACACTATAAGAAGTGGGCTAAATTATATAAATTATTTGCAGGACATAAAAACCAACAAGGTAAAGGTATCCCTAAATTTTTAAGGGGACCTAAGAAAATGCCTCACATGCTTGAAATAATTGAAGGTAGGATAGCAGCATCTTCATTTAATCCTGATAAACTAAAATATGCCTTAATAGAACAGGGGTATATGTTAGAGGAATGTGCTGTATGTAAATTTAAAGAACGTAGAGTACTTGACTATAAAATTCCTTTGCTGTTACACTTCCAAGATAATAATAGTAATAACTACGGCTTAGATAATGTCCAGTTACTTTGTTATAATCATTATTTTTTAACTGTAGGTGATATATTTAATGCTAAGGATGTTAAACAAATAGAAACTAAACAGGAACATTTTGGTACTAGCGAAAAAGTAGAATGGGAAGTAGATGATTATCATTTACAACGTCTAAAAGAGTTAGGTTTAGATGGTGATAATGAAGATGATCCCAACCAATACATAAGCAGAATATGAAAAAAATAAAGTCATTAGATAAAAAGTATCATAAGATTACTAAGGATTATGATAAGCAAAAAGAAAGACATTTAGAAAAACTTGCCACAAAAAGCTTGGCTAACGACGAAAAATTTCGTAAATTACAGGATAAGAAAATCAATGGTGATTTTTTAAAAAACTTTTAACTATGAAATTATTAATCGCTTTACATATTGTAATGGCTACTGTTTATAATGCAGTACCTTCTCAAACGGATTCAACACCCTTAATTACCGCTTCTAATAAACATATTGATGCCGATAACCCAGGCAAACATAAATGGATTGCAGTATCTAGAGATTTAGAAAAATTAGGGTTTACCTTTGGAGTAGAAGTATGTGTTGAAAACGCTGGTAAGATGGATGGTATATGGGTTGTTGAAGATAGGATGAATAAAAGATTTACTAATAAAATAGATTTCTTAGTAGATAATGAAATAGTATTAGGTAAATGGGAAGGAGTAATTATAACTCTTAATTCAAAAAGAAAAGGGAATGGATAATATTATGGATTTAAATGCATTATCCTTATTTAATAATTTAACAGATGAAGATTTTATAGCAATCCATGAAGCAGGTCAATTAAAAAATTTATGTTATGCTTTATCATTTGACCTACAAAAAATTAATACTCAAGATAAATTATTAAATTAACATAAAAAAACATTGAAACAATAATTTTTATATATTTATAATAAACAACTAACTCTAGTAAAATAAAGACTAATGGTATACACAGCAAACGACCCTGGAAATTGGGCAATTTGGAAAACGAAGAAAGAAAATAAAAATCTTCCCCTTCAAGAAGCAACTCAAAAATATAGGAAAGAAAAACTGTTGTTTGAAAATCAATACATGGATTTTTTACAACAACAACAAGCTATTCAACAACAAAGAGCACAAACTGGAGGAACAAGCTTAAACGGAGTAACATCAGCAACATTTGATGCTTTACCAGTATTTCAAACAAATACAGGTAATACACAAACCTTAAAAGTTAAATTTGCAAAACCAGTACTAGTTACAGGTACTCCATTAGTTACAGTAGCAAATAATCAATTTGGTGGTGGAACAGCAGCAACTTTTAATTATACATTCAGTGCTGGTTCAGGTACAGATGAATTAACATTTCAACATCCTCACCCAACAGCTATAGTTACATCTCAAGGGTTTTCAGCTAACGTTGTAGAAAATGGAGTTGACTTAGTATCAGCTGGAGGTACTGTAGTACAACCAGGAACACCTGTAGATGAGATATATACATTTGCAGCAAATACTAATTATACAACATCAGGTGCTGGAAAAGATATTGTACTGATAGTAGAGGTTGTCGGTGGTAATATTATTGAAGTTAATGTAGCAGGAATTGGGAATGATTTCATTCCAAATGAAGTAATTACATTTGCAGCTGATTCTTTAGGGGTTGGATCAACAGGAGGTTCTATTACAGTAGTAGCTGGTGTACTTCAGGCAGATACAGTTAGTTTTGCGGCAGGGTCTACAGTAGCATTAAATAGTGGAACAATAACAACTGGGGATGGTACGTTTAATACAATATTAACTAATATTGCACGTAGACAAGGAACTCCAGCATTAGGTATTACTTCTACTTCTACAAAAACAGGTGTAGCAAGTTAATAATAAATTACATAAAGATAAATGTGGGAAAGCTTGGCTTTCCCACCATTTGTTCGTATATTCACGTATAAAATAAAGGTTATGCTATACGAATTTTCAAATTACAACAAACACGGTAACATTAGAACAAGGGTAATATCTTGGCCTAAAGGTAAAGCATTCGGAGTTAATCCAAAAGGTTTTGGTAATTTTATTGCTGTGAAAGTATTTAAATATAAACATACACACGCAATTAATCCTCCAAGTTTAGCTAATATAGGTGGTAAAAAATATATGCTTCCTACGTGGCAAGAAGTATTACCTGAAACTGAATTAAGTGATATAAAGTGGATTAAACCTAAAGTTAAACGTGCTGAGGTATTTGAACATAAATTCAAATCATCTAGTAATGACAAGATTTATACCACGAAAGAACACGTATCTGTCGATGGTATACGCAAATACAGCTGTAACTGTCCGGGTACATGGAGAGCAAAAGACAGACGCTGTAAACACATTAAAAGTGTAGAAAAGTAATGCAATGATTTTTAAATAATGTTATAAATTATAAATCTTAAAAACTAAACAGTATGACTTGGGAAGAAGAAGAGGATAAAATAAAAGAGCTTTTAGACAAAGAATTTTTAGACAAATTACTTGAAATAGGAAAGATTTATGGATGGAGTGGAGACTATATAGAGATAAGCAATTTTATTGAAAGACTTCATGAATATCATGGTATAAATAAAGTAGATACTGAACCGTACGATTAAATAAAATAACTTAAATAAAAACATATGAGCTTATTATACAAAGACCCTAAAGACGTAAAAACTACTTGCGAAATAAAGCAAGAAGATGGTAAAATAGTTATAGACTTTTGGGCAGATTGCGGAAAGTTTGGAACTGATGAAATGCTTGATGGATATGTACTTACTCCTAAAAGATTATTACAAATATTACAAGACCGAGATGACTATACGGATGATGAGTTGTAGCATTAAACACAACTGCAAAGAATATGAGTAGTATGGCAAGGGGGAAATGTTGCGTTTAGTGGAGATGCATTGAAGCTAGAAAATGCGGTTATGGGAAAAGCGACAGGTGTACCGCTCCCCCTTGCGATATTACTTATATTTATTGTTGTATGTCTTTTTTAATTGCATACAATGACTAGACTATGTTTCGTTGCCTTAAAACGAATCTAATTATTAAACTACAAATATTATGAGCAATGAAAATATAGTCAGTGTTGTAGCACGTTTTTTTAAGTGGTATAAAACTGACGAAAGACAAATGCTACCAACACCATCAAATGCACAATGGTTTTGGATGGGTATAATTGCATTAACTTGTATAACTATAAAGACATTACAAGAACTTGACTTAATAGGCGTTTGGGTTATATCCTAAATGTGCTACAACACTGTATAACCACCACCACAACATTTCCTGTTAAAAACGTGGTTACCCGGAGGAGAGTTCGTATATTTACACATAAGTGGGGCACGAAGCTCTATTAATAATTAAAAATAAAGGTTATATGTTTTATCAAATCACAAATGTTAAGAAGAAAAGAAACAACAATGTTAGAGTTGCATCAATGGGTGCTTTAGTTAAAGAGATTAAAAAACAAGGTTGGAAGATTGCTGATTGTAAAATTACTGAGTTAGCTAGTGACTTAGTTAATAAAAAGTATAAAGATCAAGATGGTAGATCTGCAACAAACCAAGCATCATAATGTGTAAAGTTACTTGGTGTAATAATGAAACAGAATATTACAATAAATCCCAAAAATATGTTTATTGCCCTATTCATATTCAATATAAGAAATATGCTTCAAATGCTCCTTCAAGACCTCATTTAATGTACAAGGTAGAAAAGGTAGTGGGTAATAAATTAAAATGTGAGGGTTGTGGTTATGATGCTAAAGCATACTTCCCAGATAGACCCCTAAAACAAATAGCAGGTTTATATGATGTTGACCATGTTAATTCTAATATTAAACACACATTAGAAGGTGAACAACCTTTTAACTATCAGTTATTATGTAAACAATGTCATATATTAAAATCATATGATGAAGGAGATTTTATATCAAAAAATAATAGAAAATAAATATGAGTAGAGGTAGACCAAAAGAACAAGAAGCAATACCATGGCAAAAGTACACACAGGAAATGTTAGAAGTTCCTTCTAAACCTGAAATAGGTAGTAGATCAGTTTGGCACTATGATAGAAGTAAATTTGATCGTGGTCCTTATAAAACAGAATACTTCCCAGCTAAGGGTGAACGTCAACTTAAATTTAAACCTGAAAAAGGTAAAGCATATGGTAAGCAACCTGTAGTATTAGTATTTAAAACATCAAATCGTTCTAATGCTAAAACTAAAATTAAAGTGTTTAAAAATGAAAACATAGATTATATATTATCAGCAGATAAATTAGTTGGTATTCCAACTACAGCAGAAATAGTAGATATTGGAGTAGGTATTTCATTTGTAGATAAGTATAAACAAAAATATAATTTAGCCTAGGTTTTATATATTTATAACAAAATACTAATCAATAAATTTATTATGCTAAAAATCATAGGTCTTATAGTAGTAATTTTAGTAATCGGAGCTGCCGTTTACTATTTCGGTTTTTATAAAAGGGGAAAAATAAATGATCGTGATGGTGATTTTATTCCTGACGAAATTGAAGACACAATTTTAGAAACTAAGCGTAGAGCTAAAGCAGTAAAAAAAGAAATTAAAGATGTAGGAGTTGCTATTAAAGAAGTAGCTAAACAATCTAAAGATGTAGTTGATGCTGTAAAAGGAAAAAAACGAAGAGGTAGAAAACCAAAAGCAAAAAAATAAATTATGAGTAAATACAACTTATTAGATATCCATGAAGGTATGGGTTACAAAGAATTTGAAGATGCTAAAGAAGCAGACAGACTTGAAGCACATCCAGAAAGTGCTAAAATTAAAGCTATACAAGCTATGATGGCTAAAGAAAAATCTGTTAAAGAAGGTGATGCAGTTGATTTAGCAATTGAAGCATCTCAAGAAAAAGCAGGTATTAAAGAAGACAAATACGATGATATAGTAAATGCCGATGATGATATTCCTGCTGGTAAGAAAAAAGCAGCAGCTTTAGCTTACAGAAAAGTTGATAAAGGCGATTCATATGAAAATGCAACATCCCATATTAAAGAAAATGAGAATAGGTATGATGTGGTTGATAAATCTTCTGGTGAAATAATTGATGATGATCTTCCTAAACAATTGGCATTAAAACTTGCTGCTAAAAAGAAAGGTTGGGTAACTAAAAAATCAAATAAAGATAAAATGAACGAAGTAAGAATTGATAAAGAAGTAGCTAATAAAATTGAAGGTATGCTTAGTAAACTACAAAAAGCTAAATTTTTAGATGCATTTGATGATATATGGGAGGATTTAACTGAAGACGATATGTTTTATCCTGAAGATGTAATTAACCATCTAAACAATGAAATGCATAAAAGACTTAGTCTTTACCGAACATCAGATCCTAAACCAGAAGAAATACCAATGTTTATGGGCACAAGAGATGCTTTAGATGATATTAGTATTAGAGAAGAAGATAAAGAAAAAGATAAAAAACCTAGGGATGGAGTTTCAAGAGCAGCTGCTAAACTAGGAATAAAACCAAGTCATGTGAAAGAAATAGATTCTACATTGGATCCGTATGAAGATAGAGATGAAATAATTAAACAAGTTATGTCTCTATTAATTAAAGAAAAAGGAGCAAGCAAAGAAGAACTTAAAGGATTTATTGAAACTCATATGGACGATATACTAAATGCTGGGGACGATGATGATATTGTAGATGAATTTACCCAATACTTATCAGTTAATGAACCTGATATCGCATTAAGAGAACACTTCGGTCGTTTTCTAAAAGATTACCAGTAAAATAAACAGTACTTACTACGCTATCCATTATAACAGCGTCCCAGAGTAAGTCTTTTAATGATATGCGCATTTCCATTTGGAGATGCGCATTATTTTTCGTATATTCACGTATATGAGATTTCCAAGAGGTAAATATAAAGGCCAATTAATATCTGAAGTACAACAATATGATCCTGGTTATATTAGATGGTGTAAAATAAATACACCATGGATGTTTAGTACTTCAAAACCTAAAACTAACGCTGCTGAGCAAGAATTTATGAGCTCTTGGAAACAACAATCAAAACTTAATGCTTATTTAAGAGACAACCCCACAACATTATCTGAAGCTTTCGGCGATTAAGTGTGGTTACCCGGAGGAGAGTTCGTATATTTACATATAAGTGGGACACGAAGTTTCATTTGTTAATTAAAAATAAAGGTTATGACAGTATTACAAAGTTTAGATAAGTTAAAGATTTCCTACATTAAATTTATGGAAAAGAATGATTATGGAGATTTTGGGTACGTTTGGTGGGATAGAATTAAGGACTGTCAAAAATGGTGTAATAAAGAAAACACTTACGTACAAATGAGTGATTCTCAAACACTAAAAATTATGAGAAATTGGGTAAAAGAACAAAAACAAATATCTAAAACAAATATCTAAAAAATAAAGGTTATGAAAACATTTAAAGACATTACATTTAAACAACATAAGGTAGATAAAGAAGCCATTCAAGGATTACTTATGTTAGATAATGGCATTGAATTATCAGTTGTAGCAGGTAAAGGTATGTACAG
>Ga0208814_1000999_pt1 | contig 14253 bp, 20 predicted proteins | sample MalvirAntarct_55_FD_184253 | JGI IMG/M metagenome (GOLD analysis project Ga0208814, IMG submission 184253) | Marine viral communities from the Global Malaspina Expedition - Malaspina viral metaG Antarct_55 (SPAdes) (version 2) | ecosystem: Environmental > Aquatic > Marine > Oceanic | place...
GCATTTCAGCGCCTACCATTCTTAGGAATCCAGATAATGTTCTGTTTCCATATCTTTCGACTTCTTGTTCATAAATTTCTGGAAGAAATTGTTGTGCGAAATCTGCGAAGTTACCAGGTACCGCTCCACCAACTGGAGTACTGTTGGTCCATTGAAGGTAATTAGTAGCTAACGCTTGTTGAGTTTGAGATGGGACTATCGACCCAAATTGTGGTTGTAAAGCCATAATAATAATTGTTTGTTTTAGTTAAATTTGTGTTTTTTTATCTTAAGTTTTGAAGAATCTTGGCCTGTAATTGCTCTAACTTTTATACCTCCTATGAACACATCACCTGAAACTGTTTTACGAGGTTCATCTGATAAGTTTTTAGAAGACTTCATTACATCTTTAACAGCGTCGGCTTTGCCTTGCTCATAAAAATGTTGTGCTAAAGTATCTGAATTGTTGGCGGCATATAAAGCTTTGTGATAACCTTTTTCGTCTGAAATTTCTCCTTTTTCATTTAAGAACGTCTTAATAAAATTGGAAATGTCTGATTGTTTTTCACCTACTTCTGAAGGATTTTTTATAGAATATCTAAATTGTTTTTCACCTACGTTAAAATCAAAACCTTTGAAATTAGGGTTAAACATTTTTTTAGTTCTATTGACAAACTCTTCATGGTTGGCCTCATTTGCATCTTGCTCTTCGGTGTAGCGATTGAAAAAGTCAGTTGCTTTTTTTTGTTCCTGTGTTACACCCGGTCTCAACTTGATTTCGTCGTAATATTTTTCTTTCAGGTCTTCTAAAAAGTACTTTGCTTTTGCAACTTCTTCTTTAAACGCAATTTTTTTCTTGCGTATATCTCTTGGTTCATCTAACTCTTCATCGTAGTCGTAATCTTCTAGCATAAGATCTACATCTTCAGAGTCTAAATGTGGTTTACTTTTCTTGTAATATTCTTTAATTAAAGATTTGCTATCTACGTCTTTATAGTCAGCATTTAGTCTAACATAATCCTCTACATTTCCTCCAGTTTCCTCCATAAATGAAACTAGTTTTTCTATGTTTTCCGGTAATGGTTTACTATCTTTTTGTTCTTTTTTAGGTTCAAAAACTTCTTTCTTAGTTTGTTCAGCTTGTTTTTCTTCTTCTTCAATATTTATTTCTTGTAAAGGAGAATCAGTTTTATCTTCTATTTTTTCTTCGGTGGTCCGTACGTTTTCAACCACTTCTTTGCTGTCGCCACTGTCTTTTTGCTTTTCGACAATAACATTGCTACCATCTGTCTTTTGTGTTTGAACGGCATTTGTTTCTGGATTTATAAGTTCCTTTGGAATTACAACTTTTGTAACGTTTGAAGGAATCTCCACCAAAGGTTCTTTAAAGTTTACTTTTACAGGTTCATTTTTTGAATCTGCTAATTGTTTTGGTTTTTTAGATTTAATCTTAAAAGACCCTTCTTGTTTTGTTTCTGTTGACATGATATAATAATATAAAATTAATAAAATTTACTAAGCTATGCGTTACCAAATCCCGACAAATCCATCACTTCTGGTGATTCAAAATTAGTAGGCATAGAGTCATTTTGTCTTTGACTAATCATTTCTGATTGCTGCGTAGCTTGTATTTTTGTTCTTAGATCTTTACGATCTTCTATTTGACGCTCTTTTTGTTGTGTAGCGCCTATTTTAGCTTGTTCTAATTGCATACTGTACTGAAACTCTTCAGCCATTAATTGTTTTTTAATTTGAGCTTCTGTTTGCATTCTTTGTATTTCAAACTGTGATTTAGCTTGTTCAATGTTTACTTGTGATTCAGTTAAAGCTTGTTGCTTTTGAACTTCTGCCATTGCTGCTTTTTCTGCTGTTTGCGCATTTGCTTGTGCTTGAGCTTGTATATTTTCTAATTGAATAGCTCTATCTTTTTCAGCTTTTAATTTTTGTTTAAATTTTAAAGATTGGTTAGCTAGCTTTAAGTTTTGAATTTCTCTAATTTCAATAGCATCTTCTAAACCTATGGCTTGCGTTTTTAAAGCTATTTGAATATTCTGTTCTAAAACAGCTTTTTCTTCTTCTTCAGGTTCTAGTTCTAAAAATATACCAAACTCGTGAAGTGTTAATTTATCTAACTCTTCTAACGTAGAAACATTAAAAGAATTTATTGAATTCATTAAAGCATTTTTAGTAAGAGGAAAATTTAACATATCTGCAACGCGTAAGCTTATGTTTTCACAAGTACGAACTGTTAAATACATTAAAGACTGAAGGATATGTTTAGTTGCTGTGTTTGAAGCATTAGCAGCCATTTTTTGTAAACCTACTAAAGCATCTCTTTCTGGCATAGAACCATCTCTAGCTTCATTAAGACCAGTTACATCTCTTATCATTTGTAAATAGTATTGATAAGTTTGAATAAGAGTTTGTATTTTAGCATTACCAGAAGAACTTTGTAATTCTTGAATAGGTATTTTACCCATGTTAGGATCACCATCTTGTGTTAAACTTCTACCAACTATGCTACCAGTTTGGAAATACATGTTTAAAGCTTCTTGCGGGTTGTAATTAGTTCCATTACCTAAATCAACTTCCGCCAAACCATCTACATCTACATATACACCGTCTGGAACCATACGGGCTAAAACTTGTTGAATTTTTAAATGTGTTAACTGTATCATGTCAGCAAAACCGATACATTTGCTAACTAAAGAATCTATTCTACCTTTATACATTCTAGGTGCGCATATAGAATAATTCATTTCCACTTTAGTTTGATCACTATAAGGTCTTGTCATGTTTTCAGCTAACTTCCATTCAAGCATTTTATCATGACCTAATATTTTAGCGCCACTATATAAAACTTCAATACTTCTGGCTACTCTTTCAAAATTATCGTTTGGCGGAGGATCAAAAGTATCTGGCTTTTCTAAAGCTTTCATTAAGCCTTGATCTGTTTGTTTTATTTTAAAAACTTGATTATTATAAGTCTTGTATTCAAAATATAAAACTTGTATCGTATTGTATTGATCTTCTTGTCCCCAAAAATTTCTTGTGTAATTAGAATTGCCAGGATATTTTTCAATTTCTTTTAAATCTTCATCAGTTAAATATGGAAACTGTTTTTTAAGCTCTTCTAAACTAATGCTTTTAACTTCACCTACGTAGTATATGTCTTCAAAATTAGGATCATCAGTATAAGAATAAACTAAATTGGCTGGATCTACATAGTCAACCGTTACTCCATTAGCTAAATTAAAGTTTGTTTTAGTAGCTGATATTCCAATAACAGTAAGATCATAGGCCAACTGCTTTTTTATTTCATCATACTTATTATAATTCAACACATTATTAATTACTTCTTCTTCAGCAATCTCAATAGATTGTTTATAACTAAGTTGTAAAAATAAATCTAATTCTTCTTTATTTTTAGGTAAACTTTCTGGTTCTGCTGAAGCAAAAAAGTTTTTACCCGTAGCTTGATTGAGTTGTTCAATCATTTGTTGGTTCTCTATATCTCTAAGAGCGTTAAAAGCAAAATCTGTTCTTTGTTTTAAAGCAAACGGATCTGATGCAAATGAGTTTATTTTATAACCTCTTTCTGTCATACCATTAACTACAATATCAACAAACTTAGATAATACAGCCACTGGCTTCCAGTCTAAATTTAAATAAGACAAATCACCATTAATGGCTAATTCATTTTTATATTTTTCTACAGATTGTTCTCCTCTAGCGTAAAGCTTAAGATCATGAAAGCCTCTCCAGTTACTACTGAATCTACTATCATAACTTACTCCTTTGTCACCTCTAAACCATTCATTTTCTATAGCTCTTCCTACGACTTTCCCGTATTCTAAGGTACTTTTCTCTGCATCAGGTACTACCTGACTTGGGAAAGAACTATTTACGTTAGTATAAACCATTTATTTTGTTATTTGTGATACGTTTCCTTTGTTATTATATTTTTTAAATCCAAGTGGAAAAACTTCTTTCTTAATTTTAAAAACAGGCACATATCTATTTTTATTACACGCCATCAGTGCTAGTCCTGAACTGATAGAAGCATCATGAGATGTTCTATTGTTTATATTAAAACTTGCCCAGTCTTCTAGTGTTCTTTGAAAATATATGTCACCATACGATGTTTCTTTTGCACCTACAAAATCTTCTATATAAGATTCTATGGCAGAAGCGTGAGACTGCTTTATGTCTTCACTTGAATTAGGTATACCACCTATTTCTTTTTCAGTAATAGATAATTTGGTATAAACTTTATCTGGTCTATTCATTGCAAAACCTCTATAACCTCTTCTTTTAAAATGATACAATAATCTAGGTTTATTGTTTTCAGCAAGTATTGGCATGCCATAAAACACACAAGCCATAAGTACGTCTTCAAAAAAGATTTCAGCTGTTTGTGGTCTAGCTATATATTCTAAAAAAAAATGATTAATCGGTGCATCATCCATTGAGAACTTGGTTAGACCGTGTAAAGATCCATTAGATCCTTTTCTGTCTACTGTACCCGAAATATCATAAGGATCACATCCAAAAGCACCCATGTGTTCGTTGCCTGGGTATTTTACACCATTTTTAATTATAATTCTATTTTGTGAAACAATCTGAGGAACCCATGTGATTAAGAATCTGCCACTATTATTAGGGTAAAATTCTACAGTTGTATCTTTAATACCGTTTCTCCACCCAAAACTTCCTTTAGTGATTAATTTTGAATTATCAAAATCTTCATTGTAATCTATTTGATCATAAATCTTAGTTAGATTAAATAAAGATTGTTTTGTTTCATCTCTAAATGCGTGTTGTTCTGTACGTGGAAATTGACGATAATATTCATTTAAACTATCTTGATCATCTTTTAAACCTTCTACTTCATTTTCCCAGTGACTTATAACACCTATATCTATATCTAACCCGTCAACACTTTTAACTGGTTTTTTGGGTGTTTCAAATACAGGTATTCCGTAAGAATCGATAAATCCTTCGTAGTTCCATTCCATAGGTATAAACAAACTATATAATCCCGAGCTAGTCTGTCCATTACGATTTCGTTTTGTAACGTTTGAGCCATCATATAATTTTTTAAAATTTGCACCCCCTTTATCTAAAGCATTTGAGGTAGATCCCATCATACATTTACCTACAATTCTAGAGCCTAATCGTAAAGTTGTTTTTGTGACTCTCCAGTTGTTTAATATATTATCTGGTCTTTCCCATTTTCCAGATTCATCATGAGCTAAAATTTTCAATTTTTCACCATCATAACTGTTGTCACCTGTGTTTTTCCAGTCAATAGTTGTATCAAGCCCTTCTAATTCTTCTATAGATTGACCTAGATCAAGCTTTTTTCTTGTTAGTTTTGAAGCAGGTACTCTATATGCAAGTTCTGTTTTGGGACGGTCCATACCGTCTTGTATTGGTTTGAAAAAGAAGGGATAGTTAACGGAGATAGGTACAACCTTATCGGTAAACATTTTTTTAGCATCAGCCCCTGATTTTGATAAAATACCATATCTGGCGTCACTAGATATTGTTGCCTGGTTAACAAGTTCGCCTGATGCCATAAAGGAGAAACCAGACCGTCTGTTCTTGAGGTAGCATATACCATAGCATCTTGTGTCTGCCTTGCAAGCTTCCCAGAATATAAAAAATAATCTGTTTGATTCCCTAAAATCTGGTGCCCCAACATCAATCTTGGACCATTGCAAGTACATGTAATGAGAACCAGTAGTGTAAGTAGGCTTGTCTTTATTATAAAACCAACAACCTTCATCTCTCTTTTTAAATTCTCCATCTATATAATCATACCACTTATCCTTAAAATGTTGTGGATAGTTATTCCATTCAAAAACACTTTTTATTTTACTTAACTCTTTTGGAAGTTCTTGACGATCCCATTGTTTAAAAGTTTTATCTATTTTTTCTTCTAATAAAGGTAAAGCTATTTTTAAGTTTTGAACTTCAATTACTTCACCTATTTTACCTGTCTTACTAATAACAATAATATCATGTTCTTTATTGTAACCGTAAGTCCATTGTTTTTTTTGATTTTTTCTTTTAAGTATGTGAGGTTTTATTTCATCAGTTAAAACCTTTGATAAAGTTTGACTATACATTACTTAGATCTTCCTTCGGCAAATCCTTGGAAAGCTTTTTCTTTACTATTTAATGGTTTGTCTTCTATTATATTTTTTTCTTCTTCAATACGACTAAGTATTTCAAAAGCATCAAATATAGCTAATTTTTTTGTTGCTGCTGCGTTTTTTAAACGATCTGCAGATATATCATCATCTGAATCTACAATAGGTTCTTTAGCTACCTTAATTAATTCTTCAACTGCTTTTTGCCCAGCTAGGATTATATTCAGTTTGGTTTTTTTGCTGTTCATACTTTATAACAATATCATTTGATTTCATACAATATAATCTATCGTTATTAACGATAAATTCAAATTCACTATTTGGTGTAAACCCCACCATGTCTCCCTCGGTTATTTCTAATGCTTCTAATGAACTATTACCATATTTTAATATACCAATAAGTTTTTGTTCTTCTTCAAGCTCTAGCTCATTGTTATTTTTTAAAGGCATTACAAAGCAACGGTTGTTGAAAGACTTCCATTTGCTATTTTTTTTATATAAATAGATTTGATCTACTTGACAAAAATATAAATTATCTTTAAAAAATTTACTACTATTTTTTTCTTTTCCTTTTAAATCGTAATATCTTCTAAAAATATTGTGATGAACAATTATTTCATCACCTACCTGTATAGGTGTTTTAAAAGCTAAAGGTACAGAAACAACTTTTGCTTTATTGTTTACAAATTTAAATTTTTCTATACTAGTATTTAACACAAGCTCTTTGTCATCAACTTTTACTGAGTTATCATAAACTTTCCCTATTGGTTCTATAAGAAAATCGTAAACACTATTCATTAATACTCTAAATCATATTCAACGGATACAGCCATGTTAGAATTAAATTTTTTCCATGGCAGCACCTCGTTGTTTTTTTTAATGTAAATATTATAAGATTTATCTATTGGATCTAATAGGATATATGCTATTTCATGACCTCCATAAACTGGTTGACCTACGGCATAATGCATAGCATCATTCTTATAATCAGATCCAATACTGATTTTTCTTATAACTGAGTCCATTTTTAAGACTTGGCTTCTTCTTTTTGTTCTACAATAGTGTACTCACCAGTGTTAAGATCAATATTTATAGCACCATACTCTTTTTCAAGTTTCTTTTTAACTTCTTCAGCTTTTTCATTTTCTTTGCCAAATTCTACTTTAGCTGAGCTTTTTTGTATTTCAAGAAAACCAATTTGGTTTAATATTTGGTTTACTTTTCCTTGTGTTTCTCTAACTTTTTTTAACTGTTCTTCAGTTATTTTTGCATTTTGTTCTGCCATTTTAATTTAATTTGATTGTTAATTTATTATTTGTTTGTTCCTACTTATATAGTCACTTGTATATTAATTATTTACCTATTACTAAATTGCTTGCAACTGTTTCAGCTCCAGTAACTGGGGCAATCAAAAGATAGTCTACTACTACAGGTAATATTGATCCTTGTGGTACGTTTTTAAAGTCTATTGCTTCAGCTACACCTGGTAAAGAGTCTGATACTCTAGTCACTGAAAAAGTAGCGTTTAATCCACTACCGTCTTGAGCAGCTGTAATAATATCACCAACTACGTAACCTGTTCCGCCAGCATTAATAGCCGCCACAGTCACTGCTCCATTTGGTGCTGTTGCTAGTGTTATCGAGGCGTTATCACCGCTACCACCTTGCACTATTGTTAACACATCTCCAGCGGAATATCCAACTCCACCATCTGTTATAGTAAATCCTGTAATTCCACCAGCTCCGTTTACGGTGTCAATGGTTCCGGATAATCCTCCACCTTGTGCAACTGTAAAACCAGCTACACTATATCCAGTTCCTACAACTATCGCATTTGTTGTTGGGACAGGAACAGTTAAGGTTAGTGTTAGGCCTGAACCGTTTGATGCGGGTACTGTACTAACTACAGTTGTAGCTGATGCTCCTGCGATATAACCACTTCCACCACTTGTTAAGCTTAAAGCTGCAACAACTCCTTCTGGACCCATTACACCTGGCAGTATAGCTCTAACATTTCCAGTTGTACCTACGTAAACAACTGAACCAGTTAGATTAGTACCTAGCGTGCCGGTTTGATTTTCAAACAACCAAGCTGAGGGTGCACTAATAGTATTTGTTGGTGCATATGCTTGTGCTCTACCTATATACCCATCATTTGTTGGAAAATTTCCCATATCTAATTATTTATTTGTTTGTTTTTTTTATTTTTTCAATGCTTCGTCCACCAAAATAAGCTCCAATAACAGTGATTAAAACAAGCTGAAGAAGATCCACCCATTTTTCTTCTACTTGAAATTGTATTGATCCTGAATCTATAAAAACCATAAGCACAGTGCTTAAAATTAAAAAGACCATTACCATTGGTCTAACTGATCGCGTAAGCCAATTACCGTGTTCTAAATCTGCTTTCCATCTTTCAGTTACGTTTTTCTGCATAGCAGCTTCTGCAGCTATAAAAACTTCTATCATATCTTTTTCAAACAAAGCTTTTTCTTCTTTAGTTTGAATAAACTTATCTGCAACACTGGCTATTTTTTCAATTATACTTTTTCCAGCACTGCCAAATATTTTTGCTAATAATTTACTCATATTTTCCGTGTTTAAATCTTCTTAAATCTTTATTGCTAAAGTTCCATGGTATCTCGCTAACTGAATTAAACCAAACGTTGTTTGTGTTAGGGTTTAATAAAATGTGTTGCTCTTGAGCTGGCATAAAGCTTTGCGCTAGCATAAACTTTTTACTACCTTTATCATTTTCAATCATATCTATAACAGACATTGCATGCCCTGGAAAACCACCAATTAAAAACATATCACCTACTTGCATTTGCCTTATATTTATTTCAACAGTATCATATTGTTTTAAAGACCAAGTTCCGGCATAGCCCCAAACCATAGTTATATATTTTTTAAATGTTTTTTCATTAAAAACCTTAAACTGTTTAGTGTATGAATAAACTTTAGCATTATGAGAAAAAGTATAAGATATTTTTTTATATTGTTTAGTATCAAAAAAATACCTTGCATCGTTATACATTACAGCATCAGCACAATGGTGGAGATCTTTTTTACCTATGTCATATACAAATTTAGCTTTATAATAAACATTTAAACCCTTTATTGATTCACCATCATAATATTTAACTTTATCTTTTGTATTTATTTTTCTAGATATAATCCAGTTGTGGTAATTGCTTTGTATTGTTCTTTTATAGTCTTCAGGTGTTTTAAAATATGATTCAATTGTTTGAGTGTAAATATTTAAACTTAATAGTAATAATAATAGATTTTTCATATTATTATTATCACATATTTATTGTTTTTTTAACAATGAATTAATACCTTTCATATTGCCTTTTAATTTTGAAGTACCGGAAAGGTTAAGTCCTTTGGGTTTAAATGGAGACGCAACATTGTTGGCTATAAACGAAGCCGTATCTGTATTCTTTTTTAACTTCGGTTTGTTACCAACATATCTTAAATACGTTCCTTTATTTTGTCTGCTTGTTGTTTTTGATGTTACTCCACTACCCATCCAACCTGAATTTTGATAAAAATTTCTATTTGTAACTTTTTTTCCATCAATTAAAACCTTATCAACATCGTCTTTACTTCCAATTGTCATAGAGTGTGTAGTGTTGAAGTCTGTAGTACTATTTTTCTTAAATTCTGGGTAAAAACCTGATCTATATATATCGCCTCCTTTTAGGTCGTCAACCTCTTTTATTAAATCAATATAGGGTTTGTTATAATCTTTATTTTGTACTAAAGCATCTGAACCTTCTTCACGTGATGTGATAAATCCTCCATCTGGATGATAAGAATTTGGGTTCTCATGCACGTTATTAGCACCTTTTAATTGTACATGTTCATAACCCATTTTTGGATATAGTTCATCCATGTCTTGGTTAACAGGTAAAGTAGGGACAGGATCTCCCGCTTTTAAATTAATCATTTTACCATCAACTTTTCTTCTGTAACTAAAATCTTCAGGAACTGTTGCACCTGCTTCACGCTGTAGCGCACAGCTATAAGTATTACACGCCAGTCCAGTTAAACCATCGCCATCGCCATATAATTTAGGATCTGTAAGCTGTTTATTGTCATCTTGATTAAGAATACTATCTGTAAATTTCATGTTTTGTAAGTCTCCATCAAAAACTTTTTCACCAGTAGAGTTTCGCCAACTAGGAAATATCGCATCGTCTCTTTCCGCTCCATCTCTTCCAAGTGATTGTTCTTTAGCTATACGCGCTGAGTTAGATCTTACGTTGTCAACTCTTTTTGACTCTGATCTGTAAGCATCCATAGCATCCATTCGCTTTCGTTGAGATTCAAAAGCAAAATCTTGAGCCATTGAATCATATTGATTGTCAGTAAATCCTTGACCTTCCATTGTACTTGTAGTCTGACCAGCATTTACATTAGAAAGCAATTTTTTATTAGGATCTTTAGAACCTAAATTAGATATTAAGTTGTTTATTAGAGCCATTATTTTTTAGATTTATTGTAAGCTTCATTTTCCCAAGCTAATGCCGGTGAACCTTCACTCATTTTAGATCTTGGATATTTTTTACCTTTCCAATATACATTTTCATCATCATAATCTAAGTCACCTCTTTTCATTTGATTTATATGAATTTGCTCATGATTTATTACTTCTGCCTCTTGTTCAGGTGTTAAACCTTCTTTAACAACGATCGTCCCATTGTTATTAGCTTTTCCTACAACTCCTTCTTCTAACTTTACTCTATATATAGGGGTATTATCAGACTTATAAGGAGGATTACTTAGTTTAAATGTCATTTTTAAGTTTTGTAAGGAAACATTTTGTTTAATCTATCTTTTCTAGCAGAGCAGCCGCAAGGGATATTTAATCCACTCGCGACTTTATCTACTAAAGTTTTTACTCCAGTTGCTTGGGTTACTTTTTCTATACTATCACCTAAACCTCTGGACTTCATACTAACTTACTAGAACGTTTTTAAAATAAACGCTATTAGCTTGTGAATAAACTGCATTAGCAACAGAAGACTGTGGTAATGTTACCGTGGATTTAACTCCACCTGGATTAGCGCACATTGCTGCAATGATAGCTGATTTAAGTCTTACATTATAAGCTGCAGAACCAGCTGCATCGTTAGTTCCAATAAAAGGTGCGTTACCTTGTGGGTCTGAAGAAGCTGAATTAGAACCAACTGTTACCGTTACAACGTCTGAACCTGCAGGTAAACCAGCAAGGTTAAAAGTAATATCAGTTTGAGATGCTGCAGCTCCAGCGTTTGCTGTAGCAATTGTAAAAGTTGAGATTTGTGCAATTTGTACTAAATTGTCACCGTCTTTTTGTGGAGCAGCTGCGCCGCCTCCGATAAACCCGTTTACTACGGGGAAATTAATAAATTGTGCCATTTTTTGTTTTTGTTAATGTTTTGTTAATGTTATTTTTATTTTGATTTGTCCGGTTATCTCCGTTTTATTTATGTTTGATATTATTTTTTTTAGTAAACTCATCGTGCAGATGTAAAGCACTAGCCTTGTCATCTATAGGATTATAGTTTAATAAATTTTGAGAATGTCTACTCATCCAAGATCCTTTCATTGGCATAGCTGAACCATACTTTTTACCCATTTCTAGAGCTGAATCGTATTTCATTTTGTTAGGTGATTCGTGACCCATGTTACCACCTTTGTAGTTGTAGCTACCGTGAGCATCGTCAAATAAAGCTTTAGCGTGTCCAAAATGACCTTCTTTTTCTTGTTTTCTACCCATTTTAACGTCTTCCTCTTCCCAAGAGTTTGTTTCGTGCATAGGTAGTGCAGGTTTTTTAAAATTACCTTTTTTTGATTTTTTGTTTACTTTTGCGCTTGGCATGATAATAGTTTTTAAATTATTTAGTTATTTTTTTCCTTTATATAAATCACCCCCTGGCTTAAGTCTTCTAGCTAAAGCTTTTCTTGCGGGTGTGCATGTTTTTTTTGTCATCGGCGTACAGTAACCTTTATGATCTGGATTTATTCCCATAAAATTTATAGGTCCAGTCTTATAAAATGGAGAAGCCATTACTTATATACTTTAGCGGCTTGAGTGATAGGTTGAGCTATGTATTTTGTTGGGTATTTTAAAATCTCCATACCTGTAATTCCTGAGCTAGAACCTTTACCATGTGGTCTTCCGCCTTGATCTAAAGGCCCATCCCATATATGAGATTCACCTACTACACCAACTTTACTACCTGGTTTTAATTTTTCCAATGAAGGATCGTATTTGTTATCGTGCATAATTATTTTTTTAATGATGATATTTGTTTTTTAGTTTTATTGTATTTCGTTAATTTTCTACTCCAATCTTTCATACCAATTTCATTACTTGCAAGTTGCTTAGCGGTTTTTTTAAGTTTTTCTTCTTTTCTCTTTAGTCGACCAGATGGTTTTACACCACCACCACTACCTAGACTAGAACCAAATTGGGCCAACTTGTAGTTTGATGCACCTGTTGATGCGGGTTTTATACCACCACCAATACCTAGACTAGAACCAAATTGGGCAAACATAGCTTTTGATGCGCCTGTTGATGCAGCTTTTGTAAAAGCAACTTCTGTTGCAAAAGTGCTTAAACTAGAACCAGTGTCGTGGTGCATATATAATGGTGCTCCTGGCACTGACTGTTGTCTTTGCTCTTGAGATCCATATATTTGTTGTGCAGCATTAGTTGCACTAGGATTAAATACGGGTTGTGCATTTCCTTGAACATTACCTGGCATTGGTGGTTGATAGCTCATTGCCGTTTGATCAGGCACAAGATTTTGCATAGGTACCGTGCCTTGAGGACTTTGTGACCCCATCATAGGTATTCCTGATCCTATTCCACTTCCATCATCATCAGACGGTGGCGGAGGCGGAGACGGTGGTTGTTGTCCTGGTACGTTTATTTTATTATTTGGATTTCTTTTGTTATATCTATTAGCTTTATTGACAGCTCTTTTTCCTCTTCTACTAATTTTTCTATCAGCTTTAACTTGGTCTAAAGGATCTAAAGGTTTTGGCTCGCCGGTTAGGGGAGGAGTAGGAAAATCAAAACTGTTGTCTGCAACGCTAGTACCACCACTAGACATACCACCACCACCATCGGGAAATTGCCCTTGAGTTATAATTTGTTCTCCATAACGACCTGGATCATTAAAGGTTGGTAAACCAACAGATGTATTTTTCTTTGTTTCCATAATTTATCTATTTTTATCCGTGTTCACATTGTTTATAGAGGTTTTTAACACCTTATCCATGTAACTCGAACCTTTCATTATTTTGTTTCGTTTAGAACTTGTAGGTATATCTTCTTCGCCTAGTACTATTCTATATATTCTTTTAATAAGTTGTTTACCTCTAAAAGACACTTTGTATATATTGTATTTTTGATCTGATCTATTTCTTGGTCGCCAAACAACAATCCAATCTTCTTGGATTAAAGTATTCCACCTTCTGTTATTCCAACTATAAGAATATGTACCCATTTTAAAATCTTTAATAGTAAACATATCTATACAGTCTAAATATATTAAAAGCTCAAGATCAGCATCGTTTAAATCGTTGTTTTTACACGCCCATTTTCTTATTATACGATAATGCTTGAAAATATTATAATCTTTAATATCTGCAGCCTCTAAACGCTTCATAGGACTATAACAACATCCTGTAGCTTTATAACGTGGAATTTTTCTTTATCAATTTCAATCCCATGACCAGCATGCTTGTCATAAAATATTTGATCTCCTTTTTTTACACCTAATACATCATCACCTATTTCTAAAACAGTTGCTTTTCTATACCTTATATCTTCTCTGTGTAACTCAGCTAGTAGCAAACCACCTTTGGTTGTTGTACCACTTTCTTTGTCTTTTTGAATAATTAAATTTTTACCTATTGCTTTCATCGATCCTCATATTATTAATTACACAATCAGTTGACAAAATAGTAGTTGCTACAGAAGCAGCATTTTTTAAAGCGCTTTTAGTAACGAGCAAAGGATCAACAATGCCTGATTTAATCATATTCACCATATTTCCTGTAACCACATCTAACCCTTTGCCTTTTACTTCTGGAATTTTATATTTTTCAATAC
>Ga0208814_1001000_pt1 | contig 14241 bp, 20 predicted proteins | sample MalvirAntarct_55_FD_184253 | JGI IMG/M metagenome (GOLD analysis project Ga0208814, IMG submission 184253) | Marine viral communities from the Global Malaspina Expedition - Malaspina viral metaG Antarct_55 (SPAdes) (version 2) | ecosystem: Environmental > Aquatic > Marine > Oceanic | place...
TCAATTTCGTAGTTTGCATTGGGTGTAGGCACTAACTGAATCTGTGTTTCGCTGTACTGAGCGTAAAACTTAGGTACACCGTGGTGAGCGCTAGTATTGATAGGGTACGCCTCATGTAAAAAGTTAACGTCTTTGTTTAACAAAAATGTGTGTGTGCTACTGTTTACGATAGCTATACTGTATGTGTACAAATAATCGGTAGGTAATGTGTAGAGTTTGTTTGTACCCGACAAAGGCCCGTCATCTAATTTACGTAATGCGGGTATATTTACAGCTTGAAGTATTTTTTCTTCTGCTTGCTGCGTAAATAAAGCAAGTTGATCCGCTGTAAAAGACGTTTCGCATATATCTTCTATGTTTGTTTTAAGAGAAGCATAATTCATATCTTACCCCGTTGTTACCGTAACACTACCTACTGCACCTGTAGCCTGTAAATTATTAGGACTTAATCCATAAATATTTTTAGCGTCCCCCACAGGATTCCACCCCCACTGTATATTTCTACTGCTATCGCGTCCTGCAAAATCAGAACGTGGGTTAAGAATAGCCTGTGGATCTCTTACAGGATACATACCTTGTTTATTTTGCGGGTGGTCTGCACTCCAACATTCAGGACACGCAAGCGTATTTGTATCTCGCCCACGAACAACTAAACTTCGTAATTCTTTAAGTTTAAATTGAAACCCACAAATATCACACTCTGCTATGGCTCTCTTTTTTGATGCAAACCTATTTGACATTATATCCTTCCTACTCTTGGGACAAAATGTTCTGAAGTCTTTTCTCTATCTTCTCCTGCAGCAAGACCGTACTGTTCTTCATATGCTGCTTTTAGCATATCAATACGACCTGCAAGTTCGGGAATCTTCATAGCTATATGATAAGCTAGACCTGCTACAAGACACGGCAAAAACCTAAAGTTCATATCCGCAGTCTCAACACCGCTACCTGCATCTTCTATTCTACGCATACGATAATACTTAAATATGTAATTATTACTATCAGGTGTTGGCCAAACATTAATGCTTGGCGCAGAAGCAAGTCGCTCCACCCACACTTGGATGGGTCTACCTTGCACTAACTTGTTAGGAATAGACGCGTAGGTACTCACACCTATACGACTTATGGTAAGATCAGATTGTGTAGATGCGTTACCTGCATTTGTTCTAATAACTTGCTCAAGTAAATCTATTGTGTCTGCAGGTAGTGCGTATTCAGACGTGCCTTTTACAAGACTGACTGTGCCTTCATCAATAGTCCAAAGGTTAATTCCACGGTTCTGCCACTCGATTGTCATTAGATTCATAGACCTACGAGCAGTCCTTAAGTCATACCCAGACCGCATCTCACGACCCGCACGTTCCCATGCTTCTTCAGCAATTTCCGTGAAGTCCATATTAAAGGCGGTGGTTCCTGAAGTAGCCATGATAAATCCTAAATGCTAAAGTTACCTTTGAAAAACATTTCTACTTCCTTAAGTAAATCTTTTCTACTCTTGCGTCTATCAAGCTCTATATTATGAAACCGCATTGTTTCTTCTAACTCTAATTTAGTCATAGACTCGTAATTAGGAGCAATCGTTGTTTTTTCTTTTACTTCAACCATAACTTCTTTGTCGATACCAGTGTCCGTAATGATAAGCGTATCCATTGCTGCATCTATAGTAGTAGTGCCTAACTCTGCAAGAAATGCTACAGCTTGATGTTCTTTTCTTAGCTTATCATAAACAATAGTATGCGTACCATCTTCATGTTTAATACCAATAACATAAAGCGGGTTGTTGCCAACACCATTTTTAATATGAATCATTTCTAAATTTGCCACGTTTATCTCCTAAACATATAAAGTTTTCTTACGTCTCTTTTCATCAACTGCTCCACAACCTCTTGCAATGCTGCGCTTACTTCTAGCAAGTCCCCCAGGTTTGAAACCTTTAATCTTGCCTCCTGCTTTGTTACCACCTGTTAACTCAAATATTTCAGGTGCTTGTTGTCTAAGGTATTGAGAAAAAGACATTCGACTCTGAAGTTTATCATCATTAAAAAATTTTTCTCTAAGATCTTTTTCTTGTATATCTAAGTCAGACATTTTACTCATCTTCTTCTCCTAGCCAAACCGCCATGTGCTAACCGCACTGTAGCAGGTTTTGTGTTCTTTACCACTGTTTTTCCCTTTGCGCCTGCGCTCTTCTTTTTCTTAGCAGTGGTCGCTCTTTGTGATTGGCTTAGACTGTTTGCCTTACTTCTTGGTAAACATCTGTCGGGGTTCTTCTTATCCTTAGAAGTCCCACATTTACCTTTAATCTTTCCGTCCGTACCGATACGAACCCAGTCTTGTTTTACCCAATCTTTAAGCTCACCCATTACTTTTTCTTCTTTCCTTTGCTACCTTTAGCATAGTTAGGGTCTTTGCAATACTTAGATGCAGCCATGTTAGCATACGCACTGGGGTAAGTGTCAAAGGTTCGCTTCGCCCACGATTTACCTTTAGGACATATCTTACCACCAGATTTGTAATAACTACGCATGTCTACCTCATCTTAGCGGCGCGTACACCTTTACGAGCAATACCTGCTCCACGTACCTTAGACTTACCGCCTTTGGCTTTGCCTTTAGCTTTACCGCCTACAGACATGCCTTTGACCATTTTGCCTTTAGCCATTTTATTTTGTTTACCGCCTGCTATATCCATTAAAAACTTAGACATATCGTTACGACCAGTAGCCATTCCGCCTGCAGCCATACCTTTAGCTTTACCGCCTTTAGCCATACCTTTAGCTTTACCGCCTTTAGCCATACCTTTAGCTTTCATAACGCCGCCTGCTTTTTTACCTGAAGCTGCTTTCATTGATTCGGTTTTATCGCCATCTTTATCAATGTCTAAGAAGTCAGGTTTAACTCCACCACCTGCCGTCATCTTCTTGACCATTTTACCCATAGCATAACCTTTTTTGGCTTTGCCACCTGCCATCATCTTCTTGACCATTTTGCCTTTAGCCATCATTTTCTTCTTCATCATCTTCTTCATCCTTATACAAGTTGTTAAAAACACGTTGAGTATCCCACACATATTCATGGTTTTGTTTAGAATGAAAAGTGTGTTGATTTGGTCTAAAGTCTGGTGCGCCTTCACCTGTTTCAAACCACGCAGGGTGTGTAACCCGAACTCTATTGTTGGGTAGAGCAACAATGTTACCTGTATACTCTCCTGCGTCTAATAATTCAAGTACATGACTTTGTTTATGTTGTGCAGGATCGTCAGCTACTTCACTATCTGTATAGTCTACCGTGAAGTAGTATTTCGCAGGATAGAACTCACCATCAACTTTAGCTATCCAAGGAGCAGGTGAGGCTCTTTCTAATTTATAAACGGAGTGGTTATGAGACATGCAGTCCCAAGGCTGTGCTATATACGAAGGAAGTTCTTTTGGCCATTCTTCATACATCACATCAGCAACGAGAGCTGTTAAGGGCATTCGCGCCCACATAGCTCCACCGTGTACATTAGGCTCATCCGTATCGTCAGTTTCACACCCAGTAAATATTACTTGGAAACTAAGAGTCCTATTCGGCATTGTCGTTACTGCGATCACCATAGCGTGTAAAAATTCTCCGTGATAATCTATAAAATTCTTTGTGTACTCTCTTCTCACCCATGCTTTAAAATAGGGTATGTTACTTTGTAGATACGCCATTCTTTTTATTTCTCTCCATTGCTGCCTTTTTCCTCTTCTGTGAGAGTTTAGACATTTTGTTTTTCATTGGTGGGTTTGCTATCTGCTTACCCATTTGTGCGCGTGAAATAGTCATTAGCACTTCCACCTTCTTCTTGCTTGCCGTAAACGGCTGTTAGGATCTTTTGCTGCTTTAGGAAACTTCTTCATTTGTCCTGCTGAACGAGCGCAATATGACTTCCTACGAGATGCTCTCTTACCTGTAGGTTTGTCTTCTGTAACAGCGGTCTTGAGTTTTGATCCAGGATTGTTTCTTCTATACTTGGCAACGCCTTTAGCCGTCATGCCCGCACCAGACTTAGTAGGGCGCTTGTCCCCACTACCAATAGACATACCTTTCATGCCCGTGTCTTTACGAACTTCACCGCCTTTTTTGTAGTCGTTACGCATGAAAAATGGTAATCATATCAGCAGTGTCTAGCGTATACTTGATAACTAAACCACTCCTAAATACCACTCCTTCTGAAGGTATAGTTCTGTCTATAACAGTATTGGCTGTGCCGATTGTTCTAGATTTAAACGAAGTTGTACCATCTTCTGGCGAACCATCTACAAACTCTACATCACCTGCAGTACCACCAGAGGTAATAGACATACCCTTGAGTCGTACAGCATTACTTCCATTGACGGCTTGCGCACACGACGTGCCTGAACCAACAGTAATGTTAGCTGCAAATTGTGCTGAACTTGTTACAGAGGTAACAGTGAGAAATAATTTTTCCCCTGCCACAGCTTCAGCAGAGCCTGTTGAAGTAATAACTTCTGTAATTGCGTTCCCAAAAACATCCGTTCCTACAATAGTATTTGTTTTTGCGTTATCTCCAGTACCTGCAGTTGTTACTGTAACATTACGAGCTGCACCACCTGCAAAAGTAGTTGCTGCCATTGTTGCACCCGTGTTCGGTCTAGCCGCAGTAACTAAACGATCTGCATCTGCTGCGTTTTCGTCACTTATTGTAAGCGCTTGAACGTCTGATTGTCCCATATTGATCTCCTATTCTGGAAAAGGTGGGGCCTTCACCCCACCCAGTTAACTATTAATCAGTGTAACTAATGCCAGGTGTACGAGTTATCTTGATAGCTTTTAAGTGTATTGCAGAATCTGCGTTGACACTCAAGATACTTAGATAAGGAACTACGACATCACCATCGTCAAAAGTAAATGCTTTTGTTGTACTTGGTGCAGCTAAAGTACCTGCACTCATAACAGCAGCGCCAATGTGAGCAAAGGTTACAACACCCGCAGAAGACACAGTAACTTGAAATCTATGATTGCCACTTGCTGCAGTCGCTTGAGTTGAGTCTACATGTGCTGTTGTTCCATCATTAAGTCTAGTTGATATTTGAACATCATCTGCTGATAGAACACCAAAAGCTACATAGTCTGTATAAACAGCATCACCTGATGCTGCTGCTATGATAGGCTGATGTCCTGTTTGAAACTCTTCTTTTTTTCTAAATCCGATTGCAACACAATCTTGGTCAGTAAAATCAACACTGTTAAATGTTGCATCAAAAACCATTGCATGTGTACCAATAGTGCAAGATGCACCACCACCATGCTGTGATCCACCAAATATAAGTTCCATACCTGTGTTGTCAGCGGTTGCAGCGTCCCCTTGAAGGTTTAAACCTGCGGCTGTGCCGTTTGTATCAGTAGCGGGGATTGTACCCTCTACCATAAAACCACTTGCAGCAACGGTGTGCGCTCCAATTATACTACCTTGGACTGGTGTAACTTGACCATTTTTTCCAGGGAAAAGCATACCGAACAATTCACCGTCAGCCAAGACTCCATCAGCGCCGCCTGCGCCTGTAAGTGTTGAAACTATAGGAGTTGGGCATGAAATATAATCCCAATCTATAATATTTTCTGGTGTTAATCTTGTAAAAGTTCCCGCTAATGCTGTTGTACCACCTACAGATACGTTTCCGCTTGAATCTATAGAAGTATTTGTAGTTTCAACGCCTGTGGCGTCGGCAGTTGCTATTTGAGAGTAGCCACCCTCTGATCTGAGAGTGCCTTTAAAAGTAGTATTAGCCATATCAATCCCCTTGTCTTGGCTTTGTCAGTTACACCATGCAACTGTCAAGGTAATTTGTGTAGTATATAGTAAAAAAGGGTGACCCGCAAGCCACCCTTTTAAGTTTTTTAAGCTCCTGGGGAACCAAAGATTCCTAGCGGATCGGATACACCGAAAGAGTATCTTTCTCTCGCCTTATAACGGCTGTTGCCTGTATCGAAATCAGCATCCATAGACGTTGCCATTGGGCTACGTGTAAAGTGCTTCAGACCGTTAGGTACATCCGTCATCAAGAACCAAGCATCCGTATCGGTTAGGTAATGGTTAATTGAATAACCTTCTGGAACAGCGCCATTGCTCTTTATTGCATTGAGGTCGTTGTCCGCAGTTCCTACCCGTCCTTCAGTCTGAAGCAATCGAGTTGCAACAAATTGTAAATCTGAAGGAATGATTAACTTCCGAGCGCGAGCTGCAATGAGTAGCCCTCTTTCGTCAGTCCAGTTACTGATTTGAATAATGGCGGCTTCAAGAGAAGTCTCATTAAGATCAGCGCCTGTGGATGGTTCGTTAGAGTTAGTTCCACCATTTACAAGAGGGTGTGCAGTAGAGCAAAGTTCTACTCCATCTCCGTAAGTAGTGCCTGAAGAGAAGGCATTGTTCAATATAGAAGCTGCCTTAACTTGTTTTGTGTACGCCATAGCCCTAGCCAGTGCTTTTGTATAACGAGCCGATAGAGAATCGTACAGGTTATCTTCAATAGCCTCTTCAGTAATTGAAAAGCCCATTGCCACTGTTTCATGGTTGTAGCGAGCAGTGAAAGCCTCTTGAGCATTGTCATATTCGATGGCAGAGCCTTCGTCCTTAACAGGTGCTGCAGAGAAGCCTGATAGTTTAGTCTCTTCTTCAAAAGAACGGTCAGAAGTTTCTGATTCAAAAATTTCCGCATGTTCCTCACCGTACTTAGCATACTCTAAACCAAAGAGTGCATTAAGCCCAGGAAGTAGTTCTTTAAGAAGTTGTGCGCGTGATATAGCCATTTTACATTACTCCTTAAACGCCAACAGTTGCATCATAACGATGAAAACCTGCTGTGAACTTTACGTGAAACTCAGTAAAATTACCTGAGCTATTTACAGTGTCTGATACAACATCAATAACAGTGATCGGTAGCGCACTTGTTACGTTGTTAATAAATACACCCATTCGACTGTTACCTGTAGAAGTTAACCCAGTGTTTAACACAAGTTCCGCATTACACGAAATTGTGGTTCCACGAGTTTTTGCCAGAGGTAGTAGTCCAGTTGTTGCGCCATCAGCAGTAGAACCTGTTACGTTAACTACTTTAAAGATAACGTCAGAATCATCTACAACAAACGCTTCAATGTCACTTGCTACAGTACTTGCAGGATAGTTTTGTCTAAAAGTTAACTGTCCAGTATTAGGATCAGTAAAACTACAACCTACAAACACACCAATAACTCCTGCAACTGCCGAAGTATCGTTCTGAAGAGTTGAGATTATTATAGTTCCATCACTTGTATACTGTACCACATCTCCATTGAAAATGCCTGTACCGTAATTAGAAGCGATAGGGATCTTACGAGTAGCGCCCGTGTAGGGTCGCCCGCCAACCAAACCGACTGGCTTTAGCCCGTAGGGGGCGTCAATAGTAGGATAAGCCATATTTAGGACTCCAAATTAAAATTAAAAGTTAATTGCCTTTACCAAATGTAACCTTAGACTTCCGTTCATTAAATAACGGCATTCTAGGGTCGTTCTCTCGCATGAGGTTGTTATCAACTGAATGTATCTGACTGTCTGCTTGTTGTTGATAGTGAGCAGTACGTTCTTTTACTAATTCATGAGGAGCCTTACAAAGCATTAACCCACCAATAACAACGTTATCTTTAAAGCGTTCATTCTCTATAGTAACGAGTATTATTTCTGGATGGTCACTTGCCTTTACGGGTTCCCAACCTTCACGTAACTTTGAGGAAACATTCGTGGCATCAACTAAACCTTGATTACTTGTCCGTATCCAACGATACGTATATCCTGGCTCTGGAGTTGGAGAAGGTAAAACTTCTGGTCGCCTCCAAGCAGGCTTACGTGTTGTCTTTTCACGGGTCTCAAGTTCTCTACTAATTCTGTTTTCAACCATTTTCTTTCCTCGAATCTAATGCAACCTGTTTGGCGTATTGTTCGGGTGTTAACCCAAGTCGTTTCGCGAGAGCTACTTGTGTTTGTGAGAGCCGTACCTTCTTAGGTGCTGTACTCCGTGTAGCGGGTGCTACCACATTAGCCTGTCTTCTTGGCTTTTCAACCTCTGGTTCTGCAATCTCCTCAAAATTATCTGGGAAGACCTGCCGCATACGAGTGTTTATTGTCTCGTAGTATTCATCACTTTGTAAATCTACACCTTGCTTTGCAAGCTTGTTATGTAGACCCAGTGCCAGACTTGTCATCTCATCGTCTGAACCGAACCAAGTATTCTGTTTAGCCCAATCTACTGCCCGCGCGTCGGCAACGGGTGCTGTCGTAGGTGAACTAGCTACTTCTGATTGTACAGGGGTTCCTTCTTTCTGTAAAGCAGGAATTTTAAAATTGTTTAACTTATCTGTTTTAATCTTAACATTTGTTAAACTTTCTTGTGCAGTAACGAGTTGTTCTGCGTCTCCTGCTTCATACGCATCTTTGTATGCTTTTTTAGCCTGTGCAAGTTCAGCTACTGCAGTTTTCTTAGCTTGCTCAAGTAACGCTGTTTGATTCTTATTAACGTTACCTTTTAGTTTTTTGTTTTCTTCGACGAGGTTTTGCGCGAGGGTTTCAAGCTCTTGCTTCGCCCTGAAAGCGGCTTCTTTGGCGCGCCTCTCGTCGTGATAACCTTTGCTAAAGTGCTGGATTCGCTTTCGGACTTTTTCGGAGTAGTCTTCAAGCTCTTCATCAGTGACGTCTTCAGGCGGCTCAGAAGTTTTGCGATTGCGGTCAGCTTTCGGAGTATCATCATATACCTCAATTTCAATGTTATCTTTAGGCGAAGTACTTTTGCCTGCAGGACGAGCATCTGCGTCTGCGTCAAGTTTTTCTTCACTATCTTTGTAATCATCTGCTACTTTCTTTCCTGATATATCAATCTCTACTGCACTAGAATTTTCAACTTCAATATCCGTGTTTTTAACTTCTTCATCAGGGAAAGCATACTCTACTTTTTGAAATGCCATTTTATTTTCCTTATGCTCTCGTAACGCCACGAGGATCAGCTACAACGGCTTCTATTGAATCATCATTCATTAAACGATACTCAATATCACCAACTTTAAATCGCGTACCAGTATTGGCACGAAACATTACGTAATCGCCTACTTTACACCAAGGAATATTGCCAAACCGTTCTTTGTCAGAATAAGCTTGATCCCCCATATCAAGGACAAGACCTATAATAGACATAATGTGTTCATTGTGCATTTCATTGGTTGTTTTTAGTATTTTAGTATTTTCATAGGTTTCTTCAATTTTAGGCATCGCTACAAGCACTCTATACCCAACAGGAGTAGGTAGTTGTACTTCTAGTTCTTGGTCGGTCAGTTTTTCTACTGCTTCAATCATTATCGTCATCCATATAGTTGCGCGAGAGGTCCATTATATACCCTAGGCTAGCTTCGAGACCTCGTACCAAGCCAGTCACCTCCTTGTATTGTGAAAAGTCTTTTGCCCCTCCACTTGCAAGAAAATCCATTGCAGAAGCTTTATCAGCTTCGATTTTTTCTTTAAGCACGTCTAAGACGGTTTTAGCCATTATTTACCTCTGTTAGGAACGCCTAGTGTTTTAAGAAGTTCCATATCTAACTTATTATCTTTATCAACTTTATCAATTTCAAGTTGTACGTTTTCTTTTTCTGCTTTTATTTCTACTTCTGCTTGTTCAAGTTCAAGTTTTCTAGCATCTATCATACTATCTGACATATCTTTTTTGTTTTTGCGTTGTTGTTCTGCCTGACGTATTTGTATATCTGCTTGATCTTTTTGCGTCTTTCTTTGAACTTCAGACTGTTTAATTTGTAATTCTGCCTGTTGCATTTGAACCATAGGATCTTGCGCTTTCTTTTGCGCTTTCTGCTGCGCTGCCTGTTGTTGGTGTGCTTGTGTAAGTTGTTTACCTGCTTTAGCGACGAGCCTTGACAAGTTAACCTCTATCTCTTCTGGCAAGTTTGCCTCTGGTACGGGTAGTTCTGCGCCCAAACGTTCTTCAATATCTTTACGATACTTAAACCCAAAATGTTCTGCTATGTGCGCTTGCAATGCTGCCATAATTTGTTTTGCTTGAGGGTTCTGACCTATCATTTGCATAACCATTGGGTCTTGCATAAATGCCATATGCGTTGCTATATGTGCTTCTTGGTCTTGGTATATAAACGCTTTCATTGGTTTGCCTTTTAAAGCCGCCATGTTTTCGCTTATAGGGTCCATAGGCTTTAGATCGTCTTTTGTTGGTACAAGTTTGTCTGCGTTCTTTACACCAAGAACCTCTATCATCTGTCTGTGTAGTTGAGGCAGGTCATATATTTGTGGTGCAGACTGAGACATCTGGAGAACGGCTTGGTACTGCACCACTCTCTGTGCCATAGTGGAGCTGTTTGGGTCTGACACAGGGATAACGTCTATCATCATATAATCAGATTGCCTTGCGCCAACTTCTCCGCGAGTAGGTTTATATGCATATTCTGCAGGAGCATACTCAGCCATTAATACTTTTAACATTTTAAACTCTTGCTTCATTGCATAATGAACACGAGCCTGCACTGCCGCCATAGGCTTTAAAGTACGCTCTAAGAGAGCTAGAGTTGTTCCCACAGGGGCATTAGCTGACATATCGGATATATTCATATCACTAATAGCCCCAAGCCGACGACCTTCCTGTGTTATTTTATCAAGAAGTGCGAGAAGGGTCTGGCTTGGTTCTTTGTAAGGGAGAGGCATGATATTGTCACGAATACTGCCCGACGGTACATCCACGTCTTTCCACTCCCCAGGTTCTATGGGGGTGTCGTCTCCTTTTATTCTTAACCCACGGGCTTTGAGACCCCCAGGGAGGTTTGCAAGTGTTCCTGCATCTACAAGCTGCCGTATAAGTGAGGTTCCCGCTCTTGCGTACCCCCCTATTATATGTATCAGACCTAGCCCGTAGAATCCAAATCCTGGTACATATACGTAATGTACAAAATGCTGACGCTTTAACATCAACTCGTCGTCAGGGTTCCAGTTCCTACGAATAGAGAGTATCTCGCTTGACCCACGTTCTATAGTCACCACATAAGGTTTAGCAATCTCGTCTTCGTCTTCATCAACACCTTCAATAAAAATATCAGCGTGAACCTCGTATATACTGTAACGATCGTCATCAGTAAGTGAGTACCCACCTTCCTCAGCTTTTCTCTTCTCAATATCACTGTGGTATGCCTGCGGCTCTCCAAGTTCTACTTCACGGTAAAACCCGTTAGCCTGTAACTTCTTTAACTCGTTTTTTGTTTTTCGCATAACATGAGTTACACGCTCTGCTGTTTCTACGTGCGAAGCTCCGTAAGGTACAATGACATCTTCTGCAGGAATGTACACCGCCATCTGTCGTCCTAGATTTGGATCGTAGTATACCTTCTTAAAGGCTGATCCTGCCAACCCAAGACTATAGAGTAGTCTTTCATGCTCTGGTCTGTACTCAACCATATTTTCGGTAAGCTCGTAGTTCATGTCTGCCTTAACACGTTCTGAAGCTTCTTGCTTTTCTTTTGTCTCTTCACCTAATATTTTTGTCTTGACAGGACCTGCGGAAGGAAACGTTTCACTCATAGTCTCTGCTTGAAATCTTATAGCGGCTTCAGCTAACACTGTAGAATACACTCCACAAGCTCCGTCCCACGGTTCAGTACGCTCTTCATACTTAAACCCTAACACGTCAAGACCCTTTACAAATGTGTCTGCCCAATCTTTACGGCTATCAACATCAGAATCAATTAAACCAATAAGGTCACTTGATATAATGTTCAACTCGCCTTCTTCTAAACCTTCTGCAATATTGCCATCAAATGGTATATCATCGTTTACGTCCGCATCAGGGACTATAGTTATCTCCATACTTCCATCATCTAACGTAACGCTCTCAGGATTTACGATTTCTATTTCTAATTCAGAAGTATCCATCTCGGCTTCTTCCATACCTACGGGTGCTTGGTATAAACTTTTTTCAATAGCCATTAGTAAAATCCACTTCCTTTACGTTTAAAGTATTGAACCGAGTCAGGTTCGTCGCTTGGTAGTCTTATAAACCCACCTTGTCTAAACCGCATAAGTGCCATTACAGTCGAGTCTACGAGGTCATCATGACTCATAAATGGAAATCCTGCAATCTCTTCTATTACTTCTTCTGCCCAACGTGTCTCTGGGACCCAACATAACCCCGACGCTACAATGTCTGTTACAGAGTTGAGTCGCGCCATCTTATCGCCTGAACCTCTGTGTGGAGTAAACTCTGATACAGGTATACCCATTCTCCTCATCTCTTGATAGAGCGCCGTACCCGCACTCTTTTTCTCCACGATAAACGCATCAGGATCCCACTCAGCATATTCATCCATAGCCAACTGCTTGAGTTCTGGAAACTCCATACGCTTCTTTATACTGTTTAACAGGATAATGTTATAGTTGTCCACCTCTTCATTCAAAAACACACCCCAAGTTGTTAGAGCTGTGTAGTCGGCACGGTTGTGTGTTTCTGCTGCTGCGTCGAGAGACATGATAACATACTCGCATTGTGGAGGGTCGTCTTTCTTCCACATCTGCCACCACTCTCTTTTCACCAGAGCGGCTTCTTCGGCTGTCGGTTCTTGTTGGTACTGAGCGTTCCATTGGAACACAGGCATAGAAGCTTTTGTACGGAGCAGGGCTTCTAGATCAAAGAACTCAGGCCAAAGCGGCTTTTGTACAGATTCTTTTGTCTTACTATCTATAGTATCTAAGATAGCGGGAAACTCAACGACCTCATATTGGTCAGACCGCTCATTCTGCCCCATGTCTCTTACAACACGTCCAGTCAAGTCATCCATATGCCAACGTGTCTGTATTATGGCAACTCGACCTCCAGGCATAAGACGGGTCCGCGCACCAAAGGTGAACCACTCGTAAGCTTTTTCGAACACTCCAAAGTTTCCATTAATAACGTCTTGTTCAGAATGGGGGTCATCGACGAGCAAGAGGTCAGCACCACGACCTGCAATAGAAGAACCAATACCACACGCATAATACTCACCTCCTGAGTTTGTGTTCCAACGCCCCGCAGATTTCGAGTCAATGGCTAACTTCACAGTAGGAAATATGGCTGCGTAAGCGTCGGTGGCTATCATGTTACGTACTTTTCGACCAAAATCTACCGCTAGATCCGTCGTGTGGGACACCATCATAACCTTTTTGTTGGGGTTACGCCCTAAGAACCACGCGGGAAACATAATAGACACAAGCTGTGACTTACCATGCCGTGGGGGTATATTTACACAAATACGATCTTTATCTCCTCTTTCTATCCCCATAAGCATGTCTGCGAGAAGTTTGTGGTGCTTTCCTACTATATAATCAGGCTGCATAGCCTTACAGAACTCTATAAGATCATCATAAGATGCCTGATTTACCTTACGAGTACTTAGTTCATCGACCATACGGTCAATCTCAGCAACCTCTTCGGTGCTGTATTGGTCTAAATTATCCAACATCTGTTGAACTTCTTCCTCAGTAAAGTCTAAAACAGGTTTATTCATCTAAACCTAGTTCCTCATCCACATTTAGAGGTTCCCCATCTATTATAACGGCATTTTCTACTTCGTCTGCGGGATTTACAAGTTTTGCAAGTTTTGAACGCAGTTTTTCACGTAGATCATCCGTAGACTGATGTGTTATGGTGACTTCTGACTTCTCAGCGAACAATCCTACGTCAGAAATCTTACCTAGAAGCTCCAAAGCGCGTATTCTAACCCGTGGATCAGGGTTATCTGTCTCCAATAGTAACTTATTTGTCACTAAGTGGCGTATTTGCACCGAACTTTCTACAACAGAACGCCCAAACTCTTGTAAAATACTGTTTGTAAGAATTAACGAAGCGGGGGTAAGGGTTGCAAGTTTCTTTTCTGAAGCCTTCTTAGAAGTTTTTTCAGGATTATCTGCATAAGCCGTAACAAGTTTAGCGGCAACATCTTTATCCTCCTTAGATGGCTCTAAGTCTAATCCATGCTCCCCAAGTTCTTTAGCTGTATTGGCTGCTGACTCCACACGATCTTTTAAATCGAGAGGGGAAGGGTTCTTTTTTAGAGGTACGCCCATTTCGGGTTCTACTACTATAGTCATATTTGCTCGCAGGTTGTTAACCGTAACGCATTATATAGTGAAAAAAATTTTTTTGTAAAGGGGTTTAGAATTTATAGGGGGGGTGTCCCTATATAGAGG
>Ga0208814_1001004_pt1 | contig 14221 bp, 9 predicted proteins | sample MalvirAntarct_55_FD_184253 | JGI IMG/M metagenome (GOLD analysis project Ga0208814, IMG submission 184253) | Marine viral communities from the Global Malaspina Expedition - Malaspina viral metaG Antarct_55 (SPAdes) (version 2) | ecosystem: Environmental > Aquatic > Marine > Oceanic | place: South...
AGCATATGTTTCTTGATTGTTTAATCGACTATGGTTATCTGTGTTTGCTCCAAATACATTTAACTGTCCTATATAATCATTATAGTCTTTATAAAAGGTTACATTATCATATTGGTCTTTAATAACTGTCGCTGGCTCTAGCTGATAGTTAGATCTATCATTAGTTACATCGTTAACATAGTTGTCTGTAGTTTTGTATGCTTTGGCTGTTTTTCTGCCGTAATAACCATTTACTTTTTCAGCGACGCCAGGTTGTATAAGTTGGTCAAGTGTTCCTTGTAAGAACTTTTTATTTGCTTGTGTTCTAAAGAACTTGGGCAAAAAATCACTTGAAGTAATTTTATTATTCTGTCCTGGAACAGGTAGTGCGCTTTCGTTTTGATCGTTCTTAGCCATTAGTAACTATAGCCTCCGCCTGAGTTGCCTGCGTTTCCGCTTGATGATCCAGCGTTGGACAAACCGCCGCCTGTTGTAGTTGTAGTTGCTGTTGTAGTTGATGCACTGCTTGTAATTCCTGCTGTTGAGGCTGTTGCCACTGTGTTAAGTACTGTACCACTGGCTTGTAAATTTGTTGCAGTGATCTGATCTATTGTTTCAATATCAGTCACTTTAGCTGCACTTGCAAATATTTCATCTGGCTCACTCTTTATTTCAAATAGGCTACCAAACGATTGTGTTGTTTGGCGCGGTACTATTAGTATACTTACCAGTTTTGGAGACAGCTGGTTTATGATATAGGCACTTAGTTCTTGGAAGTAAAAAGTTTCTCCAAAGTCCCAGTTTTCAATATCAAAGAATTTATTAATTGCTTCAATAATGTCTGATTTAAGTTCATTATCATTAGTAACTATGTTTGCATTTTTTACAATTTTAAATTTAACTTGTAAATCAGGTGTTGCTTTGTCACCAAATAGTATTTTATACTTTACAGGATGATAAATTATTTCATCACTAATACTTTTTATTTTATTAATTTCAGTACCGTAGCTTCTAAACAATTCATCATTACTTGGTGGCTTAGGCTGTGTTAAAAGTGCTCCGCTAATAAATTGTTTTACTTGGGAATCGTACGACTTTGATAAAACATATGTATCAATAATATTACTTGCACTTGGATCTATTCTATAGCCACTGTCTGCAACGTGTACATAATGGAATTTTAAATCTGCTCTACCAAAGTATGCTTTATAATCTGCATTAATTGTTGTATTGTTTAATACCTTATTCAGCTTTCTAAATATACCCTCGTCAATTAAGTAAAATATTTGTCCTTCAAGACGTGTACTATATGGAGCAATAACTACTTCATTTTGTACTACAATTATTTCAGCAGTTGTATTTGCAAAATATTTGTAGTCTTCTACGCCGTCAGTTGTTGTGTATTTCTTTTGGAATATAAGTTTGTCTTTTGTAAGAATAGTTGTATCTTCTTCACCTACTATTTGCTCAAAAATATCAGGATCGTCAACAACACCGTCATCGTCTAAATCAATAAACTGAATTTGTATTTTACGGCTATCTAAATATCCTTCTGTATCTCTATATGCATCTGTAATAGTCCAATTAAAGTCTCTTGTAAATGGAGTTAATGCGCCAGGCTTACGATTAATATTTAATACATCAATTTTGTCTCTAACAATTTGTCCAGTTGATGGATCGTATATTTTGTCAGCACTATCAAAGAAGAATCTAATTTCTTCTGAACTTTCCATTACATATCTTAAATTTCGGTATGTAATTGTGTATTTTTCGCCATCTGTTTTGAAGTATAACATCCAGCTTGCATCAAGATTTTCTGCTGTTATATCTCCAGCCTTACCTGTAGCAAACGCGCCGATTGTATTAATGTCTTCTGCTAGTACAAGTTTCCATTGCCTATCATATTGGTCATAACGTAATGCAAAATCTTTGTACTCAAATGCTTGATCAATTAATTGTGTTTTTATGTCATTAATTAATACCCTAGAATAGTTAGGGATAACTTGTTCTAATAATGCTCCAGTTGGAATATAATCGCTTAGTGCAATAGGTGCTAGTCCGTCTACGGAAATATCAGTGCCGTCGCCAGTAATAGATATTACTTTGGACCATTTATAAGTTGTTTTACCTAAATGATCACTTGCACCATCGGTCATTAAAGTGCCGTCTGGCATAAAGTGCTTACCTGCTGGTGAAACAAACTTTAGCATTGTTCCTGCTTCTAGTAAACGTAAACTGTTTGCAGTAAATGTACCTACTGTATAAGGATTTGAATCAATGTCCTCTATCAGCCCTAATGTTTGGTTTGTGCTAGTACTAGATTGGTTCCAAGAAGCATTAAGATCACTAACAATAATTTTTGGATATTTTGAAAGGTAAAAGTTCTGAGTGTTGATGTTTTTTAAAACTTTTTCAATAGTATTATATATAACACCTTCAATGTCTGTTTGTGTAGCAAACGTAAATGATTGCTTTTCAACAAATTCTTCTTTATAAAGTATGCCGTCATCTGCAAACAAACTTGTATTTGAATACTTGCCGCTGGCATCTTTTAAGTCAAAGAATCGACTTATACCACTTGAAATTCTATTTGAACTTTTAGTTTTAATAATATCTTGACTAATTGCTAACGGTCCAATATTATAATCTTCACCTGTAATTAATCTATTTTGCGTGTAATAAGTTGCAGGTGCATTTTGCTTAATTTCTGCATTAGTTTCTGATGCTGTGCCGTTAGACACAGTATAGTTTAATTTAAGTCCAATAGTAAGTGTTTGTGCTGTGCCGTTTCTTGACTGATACGGTATATCAATACTTACTGTATTAATTGCACTAGGTGTTATTACACTTCTTACGTTACTACTAGATCTATAATATGCCCTAAAGTCGCCTGCTGGTAAATTACCAAATACTCCGTCACTAAACACTAAGTTAATTCTATCACCGATACGTGTAGTTACTGCAAATACATCTCTAGTTTTATTAAACAAACTATTGTAGATAACATTGTTACCTTCAGTGGAATCAATCTTTGTCCACTGGTTACTTTCAAAGCCGCTGCTGTTTACTGAGAACACCCAAATATCACTATCGTTAATATTTTCAGAATCAATTTGTATTGCTTGATTTGGTGTTGGATTAGTTACACTAAAGTTTCCTGTTTCAAGTTTACCTTGACGGAAGTGCATAAAGAATCCTGTGTTAGAACTGCCTGCACCTTGACCGTCATCACGGAATAAAAATGCAGGACTATTACCCGGAAGTGGTGCTTCTTCAAATATTTCGTCTGTTGACATATCAGTACTTACAATTTCAAATCCTGTGCTTACACCTTCAATACGCTTATTAAAAGGATATATTGCTGTGCCAGTATTTGTAGCATTTATACGATACTTTTGTGTTTGTACATCTGCAATTAGTGCAGACTTTAATGGGCTGCCGATTGAATTAGCTATTGGTAATGCTGAATTCATAATTTTAACAAACTGTTCAAAATAGTTTGTGTTAGTTTGGTCATTCCATTTAACAGTAATTCCTGACATATTTAAGCCATTACTGTCTAATAAATTTTCTGTTGTTTTAATTGTGTCAAATTTAAGCAAGCCGTTAGCTGCTTGATTTCTGCGAGGATTGTAAGATAGCATACGTGCTAGACGTAATACACTTTCTCTGCGCTCTGCTGTTTCAAGGAAGTTTTCACGAGCGTTTAAATCAATACGGAATGATAGATTTTGCCCAAGGAAAGCAATCATATCAATTAGCGCAAGATATTCACTTGACTCAATGTAATCGTTAAAATCTTCTGGATAGTTTTGACGCAAGTAGTTAATCATTGTGCGTCTTAGATTATCAAAATCGTAGCTTTGGAAATCAGCGTTTCTAAAACTTTGGTATATTCTTTTCCAGTCCTCAGCTACTAAAAGCCTCGACTGTCGATCATTTGCAGACATATCATTTTCCTTGTTTACTAATGTATTTACCTGAAATGATAATGTGTGTATTTAATTTTTAAGCTTGTAGTAGACCGTTGTCTTTGTCAAATTTAAAGCGTAGTTGGTCAGTTACACCAAAGGGCAAAAACGTTATAGCGCAATCAATCTGTATTCCTTGCTCATAAGTATCAATTTCAATAGAACTTGCTTGTATTCTAGGATCATAATTAACAATACGGGTAACATCATCTATAATTGCTTCTTGAACTTCAACTGTAAACGGTTCGTATAATATATCCCATATAATAGTACCGAATGTAGGATCGCTTAACTTTTCAGTTTGGCGTATATGAAAGTGATTTATCAAATCTTGCTTAATAAGTTCAAAGTCATATATGCTAAAACTTTTAGTATTTGCAACTGTAGAGAATCCTCTGTATGTTCTACCGGACGTTGCAGTCTGTTTGGAGTTAGATATTGTAACTCTTTTGTATAGATTTTTTTCTAATTGGCTCATACTGTATTTACCCTAATTATACTCTCAAAGAGCCTGCTGGAGTTTGCGCTGCACTGTTGTCAGTTGGCTCTTGCTGCTTTATATTCGCGGTTGCTTTTAGAATTTCTCCTTCTAAACTCTTTAATGCATCAGCTTCTTCGTTATGGAAGCGTTTAACAACACTTGCTTTAACTCCGGCAGTACTTCTCTTAAAATGCTTGTTAACATTTCGACGCTCGTTATAAACTGCTCTAATTAAAGCAGCTTCACTTGGCTCAGTAACAGAAGTTTCATTGCCTGGATATCCAAGCGTTTTAAGAGCATTTCGGAATACTGTTGCTGCTCCGCCTACGCCGTGTTGTATAGCGCAAGACCATACAACATTTTGTAAAGTTGTAGAACGTAAATTACAATCAAGATTAGTTTTTCTTTTAATATTTTTAGAACCTGGAGCAAAATACGCTAGTACAGCATACTCGTGCTGCACTTCTGCTGCTTGTTCTGTTGCCATAACTTGTGCCCATGCTGCTTTGTATGCTTTAGTGCCTGCTCTAGCTGCTGCTGCACCTCCTGCTGCGGCTAATTGTGCTTCTAAATCAGGATGTGTTTTTCGTAGCCAAGAATGGAATTCATTCATAACACCTACGTTTGCTGCAAGCTGATATGTTCCGTAACTAAATCCGCCTGTACTATCCCAGCCAATAGTTGCTGGATTTCCTCTTGATTCATATCTTGCACTTAATGATCCTAATTCGGGATCAAAGTCAAAATCACTAGTGTATTGGTCTTGCGGTACTGGTGTTTGTCCATGTCCTGGTCCGCCAGAACTATGTCCTGTAGTAATGTTTCCGCCACTGCCGCTAACATATGCACTTGATGTGCGCCCTTGTAAGTTTTTATCAAATGTATCTGGAGTAACTACTCTATCAGCCGACGGAAGTGCTCCTGGAGTTTCTCTGTCTGTTTGTACTTTCTTAAAAGATAGAGGATCTAAGTTTTCATGATGCGGCCATGGTTCGTGCTGCGGTGCTCTTGCTAATATAGACTGGTATCCCGATATTACACTACCTGGCTCAACTCTTGGTAGAGTAATTGTGTCGAGTGACTGTACTTCTAGTGAAGGATTTGCTAGTGGTGCTATTGGTCCATTCATATGCACATATGTTGCTGTTTCTCTATGCTCTTTAACACTATTAATATATGTTGATCCGCTTGCTGTTAATCTATTATCTTGACCTGTTTTAATATGCAAAAATTTATTAGTATCTATATGATGCGATCCTTTTACTTTTGTATGCTGATCTTTTCCTACAGTAATTTTACTATTTGCGCCAACATGTAAATTAAAATCGTTAACAGATTCAATTTGTACTCTGCCAGTATTTTGCCCTTCTGCTCTACCAGCAGCTTTAATATTAACATTTCTGCCAGCTTCCATATTAATGTCACGTTCAGCAGTAATATTTAAATCATTTTCAGTCATGATACTAACACTATCTTGTGCATGAATATCAATTTTACCATCGCTAGACATTTCTATCCAAGTTGTACCGCGGGCGTTGCCTATATAAATTAAGTCTTCGCTGTTATTCATCAATATTTGATGACCAGTTCTAGTACGTATGCGGAATAACTCATTTTGTGGGATGGTTCTGTCGCCACCTTCTTCTTTATTTCCTTTGTTTTTATATATCGGCGGGCCATCTTCTGCGTGTGTTGCACGAACAAATCTCTCATCGCCATCATCCATTACAAATGACGTACCGCCGAGTCTACTTGATGGTACTGCTACTTTTTGTCCAGCAGTACCTATTTCTGATTTAGGTGCTCCGTCTCTTCGATCTTTAGGACCTGGGGTACTAATACCAAATACCATACTAGGTATTTCTCGCCTAGCACTAGTAGTAGTTGTTCCGCGATTTTCGTCATTTAGTAACCCTTGAACTTCTAAAGATTCTGTAAAGTCTTTGTTATACGGTTTTTCAAAAAGCGTTGGATCAACTTTTGCACCAGTTTCAATTGCTTTATTATATTCACCTACTGGAAGTTTTCTACCCTTTAACCCAGGAGGTGTAATACCTGTTGTATTTTGTGTAGCTGCTTTGCCGTCAGGTACCATAAAGTTCATATAGTCTGCAGGAATGCATCCAATCCAATAACCAAAGTTTGCATTTCCTTCTGCAAACATTACAAGTACCTTAGTACCTATGTCTGGAGGAACCATCCACATACCATACGACTTTTGTGTATGCTCATAACCATCGTTTGCTGTTAACGCTGCGTTTGGTGTTACACCGTAAAATGGACTTAAATATCTAACATTTAATAACTGTCCAGACTTCTCTGGTGTTCCGCCTGCGCTAGTGTATTTTAATAATTCAACAGTAAGACCGCCCATATAACGAGAGTCGAGGTTATTAACTACAATTGCTTCGTATGGTCCTGAATCTTTAAATCCAGTAGTCATACCTGCTGCTGTTCTTGTATAATTTCCTGATGCCATGTTTATCGTAGTCCTATATTATGGTGATGTGAATAACTTCTTACCACTGTTAAAATCATACCTATCAAATCCAGTACGCATTGGTTTATATACATACACGCCTTCGGTTATTGGGGCTTCTAGAGAAGGGTTACCGTTTACTGGGTCAACTGTTGTATCTTGAGTTATAAGTTCAGGCTTAGTTGTTACTACTGCTGCCGGGTTTGCTGTTCCGTCAGATACGTTTGGATTTACATTTCCGCGCTCTGCTGCTCGTTTTCTTGCTTCTGCTATTACGTCATCTGGGCCTTTAATATTAGGCAATGAGCCTGCTCCTTTAGCAACTTCGTTTGCAGGCGGAATATTTGGTATACACGGTTCAAGCTTGAGTTCAGCCTTAGTATCAGGTTCAGCCCCTTGTGCCATAAATCTTACCTGTTCTGGAGTAGCTGTGTCGCCAACTTTAAGATTGTTAACTTGGTCAGCTATACCTACTTTTACTTCGCTACTAGTTACAGGACCTACTGCTTTAGGATCAGTTACTACTGTAGTTTCTACACTATTTCCTGTAACAGCACTAGTAGTGCTTGTTACTTCTGTAACCGGCCTTGCATGGTTTACTGCTGGATCAGGTACGTACAAAGGAACGCCATACCAGGTGTCATCAAGTAATACCGAGTTTGGTAGTGGCCATCCTGGGCCGCTCTTTAATACTTCAAGATATTTTTCATAACTTCCATCACCTGTTCGCTTTAGTTCAAAAAGCTCAATTGATAATGGCGCTAGTCGGTAAAATTCCCAGTCTGGTACAACAACGTAATAATGTTTATTATTTGGATATGGTACGGCAGAGTCTTGATTGTCTATTATTATAATGACTCGCGGTTTGCCATCTTCATAATCATACGCATGTCGATAGTTATCATAGGCTATAAACCCGTCTGCGGTTCTCCAGCCTGCGTCAGGATTTGAAGGAACTGCATTTGATTCTTCTTCAGTTTCGCCAGTTAGTTCGTCTTCGTCTATCATTACCCAAATCCTTTAAGTAAGCTTTTAGCTTTGTCAGTTGCTGCTCCTGAAACCGAAGCTATGCTTGATGATGCTATACTATTTACAGCACTATTAGCTTTATCAGTGGCAGCTTTGGCTTGCTTGGATAAGTCAAATCCGGAGATTGCACTACCTATTGCATCACCAACTACAAGGCCTCCTACGCCTCCCATTTTATTAGATATTGCGCTAAAGGCTGCGTCACCTAACGCTGTTGGAATAATTTTACTTAAATCTAAAGCTTTTACTAAACCAAAATCAACGCCTTCAATTTCGCTTTTTATAACAGGCACCGGAGGAGCCATTATTGCTGCTTCTAGTTCTTTATATCCTGATGTATTAGCTGTTACAACATCATCTGGTATTGCTGGTAATAACTTTGTAATATCGTCATTTGCTGCCGCCGGTATACAATCTATGCCTTGATTTTGTCCTCCAACAGTTCCGTCACTCACTACTGTTCCCTCTCTAATTGCAGCATCATTATTAACTTCTACTACAGATTTAGATCCTTCTGATGCAGCATCATCTTGGCCAACACGTCTAATAAGTTTAAGAGTTTGTGTAAATTGTCCTTTAGAGAAGCTATTAACTACCGCCCAAATATTGTACAATCCACTAAAGTTTTGCACTGTTTGCGGCATCTCCATAGTTGCTCCTTTGACTTGATAGTCAAACGGTGTTTTAAAATTAATTACACAAAAAACTTGACCTCTAGTGTATATCATTGTGCCGTCGGATCCTACACTAGGTTTATCTTTAGACATAGATGTATAATTGCTAGTCTGTTGTGGAATAAAGAATGGATCGCCCATAATAGTCATTTCAGCAGTAATCATATCAGCTGTTAAATTTGTAATTCTTTCATGAAAGTTTTCTGCAATTTTAGTACGAATATCTAAACTATGTGATCCTGAAGATACGTTAGTGTTGTTATCAAGTTGTGTGCCTCCTCCTACATCATCATTAGTTCCAGTATTTTTTGGATCTGCAATAGTGGCGCCGCCATCAACATCAGTTTGAGCTGTTGCTGTTGTACCAGCGTTAACATCTGCGCGTGTACCTGAGTTCATACCCAAATCTGAAAATGCAGTTTGCATAAATGCATTATTAAAGTTTATATCAAAATTTAAAACGTCTTCGTTTTTTCCTGTATAGATATAGTTGTATTCTTTAGCAGCAGCCTTTCTTAATCCAGCTGCATTAGACGCTTTAGCAGAGCTTGCTGCTGTTACAGCTTCGTCAACTTCGTACGGAACAACACTAAACACATAAACTTTAGGCTTACGTCCCATAGTAGCTTCTGTTAACTTACTTTCTTCAAGATAAACTTGTGTGTCAATTCTAAACCATTTTGACATTCCGTTTTTTGCTTCTTCTGTTGATTTGCGCATTGCATAGTCAGTTTGTAAAACTAGCTTTTCAATAATAGTAGTAATTTGTTCGTTAGCCTTAAATTGATGTTCTCGTACTGATCCTGAAGGTTGAGCTGCTTGAGCAGCAGTGTCAACTAGTCCAGTCTCGTCATCTGTAACTGCTTGAGCATCTATTGCCGGGGTGTTGCCTGGTGCATTTGTATTAACTGTTACTGGGCTTAACCCAATCTCGTTCATTAAGTTTGTATTTTCGGAAAAAGATTTAACTATATTGAAAATATCTGTTGATTGTTTAATTACTATATTATCTAAACTTTCTTGTGTAGCATTAGATTCGTTTAGCTCAGGATTTGCATGTTGTCCTCTTTCAGCAGCTTGTTTTTCTGCTGAAGTAGTAAACGCTTCTTCAACAACTGCTTTTTTATTAATTGCATTTCGTATTGATTGTTCATCTTTTGGAAATGCTATAACATACCTATCATAAGGAGCAAGTGCTCCAGCTTCTTCTAAATTTTGTATTTGGCCGTTTATTCCTGCTGTAACTGAACTATCATTTGTTTCAAGAATTTCGTGTAACAGCGATCCATGTGCAGTAATTGCTGTTTTAATTTTATTAATATTATCGGATAATCCTGTTTCAGACATTGGCACTGCTGTAACTGCATAGGTACTACCTGAGCCAGATACATTAAATTCCATATTAACAAGTTGAATAGGCACAAAGATAGGCTCTGTAACAAAATTAGCATCTGTGTTGCCATCTAAATTCCAACCAACAAAATCTATTCGTAAACAAAACGGTGCTTGTACGTAATTACTTTCGCCTGCTTCAGCGGCGGCACCAATAACAGCTTGAATAAAATTACCCATACTATACGGCTCGGTTACATCAAATGTTAAATTAGTTCCTAGTGTTACTCTAGTGTTTGGATTAGGAGCAATTACTCCTTCTATGTTTAAATTGTCTATGTAATATTCTGCATGTCCTCCATCGCCTGCAACTTCATCAGCAACTTGGTATCGTTTCTCCAAGTTGCCGCCACCGCTTTGTATTATATAATTTTTGAAGCCGCCTGCTGATCTAATTACTTCAGGATCATTATATTCGTTTGCGCTTAGTACGCCTAATGAAAGTTTGTAGTTGACGCCGTTGTGATTTCTTAAAGGATTTGGAATTCTACTTGCAGCACTATCATTACCGTTATATACTGGTGTCCAAGTATTGTCAACATAATTATCATATTGGGAATTATCTAGTTGATCTCGGTATTGAGATAAAGTTAGTTCACTCAACTCCCCAGTTAATCCTACAAGATCTGCTGCTCCTCTTTCGACTATTTTTAAAGGATTGTCAATTAACCCAGTTAACTCTTCTGCATCACCTATTAAGCCTTGAAGTTTATTCTGGAGTTCTCCAAGAAGTCCAGAGCCGCCTAGCAACGCACCTATAGCTGCTCCTTTAGAACCGTCAAGAACGGCACCTACTGCGCCACCTAATAATGCTGCACTAAGTTTATTAGTACTTAATGATCCGCCTGGGCTAGGTATCTTAATTGTTGCGCCAACTTTTGCACTAACTGTACTAACTGCTGTGTTAACTGCTGTGTTGACTGTACTTTTAACTGCTGCATTTAAGTTATATGCTGCCATATTATATTCCCAAAGTATTTCGAAGTGCTGTATGGTCTGGCAAATATATTTTTGTACCTGCAATAAAGTCAAAAACAGGATCTTTTAATACGTCTAAGTTACGCTGTGCAAATACCCACCATAGTTCTTTTCTTCCATATGTAATATGTGCTAATAAATCAGGACGGTATGTATATTCGGGAGTTATTGTAAACAAGATATCCTCGCCGCTTATAGGTACCGGACGTGGTTTTAATATATCTAAATATCCTTGCTTAGTTACCGGAGTGTTTGAATACGGGCTTAAATTATTTTTCATTATACAAATCCCTCATCGCCATTTATATGGCCTCCGTTAGCAAATGCAGATAAACTAAATCCTGCTTGTGATCTTCTTGCGTACTGCGGTTGTAATGTAACTGTAATTGAGCTTTGTGTAGGTACATAGTTTTGATGACCATCTACACTGCACTCAATATAATCAACATCAACCGGTAAGTCTGTTGTAAAGTTTGTTATTACAACAGGAATGTTGTTTAATACATGTTTACCATAACCATTAAGCCTACAAACAATTGGAGGATTTCCTAACGGAGCACTATTTCCGTAAAACATCTTAGTTGCAGATCTTAAAAAGTGCAAACATGCTATCCAATACCTTGCATCGTTTTCATTTTCTTGATAAAAGTCACCTGTAAGTGTAATTGCATCTACTTGGCTATTTTCATACGCATTATAAGCATAATTTGTATGTGTTGGATGTACTTGTGAATAGTTTGCACTGTGACTTAATAATACTGTAGGGTTAAACGGAAATATCATCCTGTTTCCGGTGTTCCATACATTTGATCCAGAGTTTTCGCGCAATGGAGCTAATATGTTGCCACCTGATAAAAATACTTCAGGAACACTTATACTAACTCGCCAATCACCTGCTTCTGAAGACGTATTGTTAGACGAGATAATAGCTCTTGATATTGTTCTGTTATTAGCTGAGCCAAAGCCTGCTGTTTGACTTACAAAGTCAGCAGCCATCTTTCCCAATGGTCCAAGTCCTCCTAGCTTCTGGGTTATTGCACCCAATGCAGCGTCTTGAACAGTGTTTTTTACATCAGACAACACACTACTCATAAAGTTAGACGCTGCTGATTTTATTGAAAAGGCCATAATTTATCTTGTCTCCTATACTACTATTTAGTTGACAAAATTAAGTAAGTAGTTTATAATAGTTATAACAACTGGAGAGTTATATGAAACCCAAGAATTATCTAAACAATAAAGACATACTTAAAGAAATACATAAGTCAAAGAACCAATTTAACAGTTATACTGATCCAGCATACGGGCAGTACGACATTATTTTGCCTACTTTAGACAAAGTTAACAGACTAACTGTTACAGAAGCGAAGCGTAATAAAGCAAAGAAGATGTCTTCAGCTGAATACGAGCGCAGGAAAGGATTAGGTGAAAAAGTTAAGCAAGCAGAGTGCGAAACATTGTATACTGAAATTACAAAAGAAGAATTGATCTTCCGCATTATGTCATTTGATCATATTCCTGAAGAGCCAGGTCGCAAAAAGAACCCAAAGACTGTTGCTGATACAAGAGTTAAGCTTCCTTTTCCACCGTTCCATCATTACAAGTACAACGACGAAGGCGAACTTATATTAGTTGGTAAAAGTCATTGGGTTGGTGGTATGGATAATGGACACTTTAGTCATCAACACGGTAAAGCAACTAATACGCTTGCTATGATGTGGTTAAAGCTTGTCGATCGGTATGCAACCCGTGGTAATGTTCGTGGTTATACTTATAACGACGAAATGAAAGGTCAAGCAATACTGCAACTAGCACAAATTGGATTGCAGTTTGATGAATCTAAGTCAGACAATCCATTTGCATATTATACTGCTGCTGTAACTAACAGTTTTGTACGTGTTATCAATATTGAGAAGCGCAATCAAAACATTCGAGATGATATTTTAGAAATGAATGACTTAAATCCAAGTTATACTAGACAGAATCAAGGAGAATGGGAAGCAGCAGTGAAGCGCAACGAACAAGCAGGTGCAACAGCGTTTGCAGAGCTTAAACCCAAATAAGAGCTTGACAAGTGTTGCGTTTTACTATATACTTGTACATGTACACACGGAGAACTAAATTTGTTTAAAAAAGCTGCGGTATTTACAGACATTCATTTTGGTCTGAAAGGTAACAGTCGTATACATAACGAAGATTGCGAAGAATTTATTGATTGGTATATAGATCAAGCACAAGCTGCTGGTTGCGAAACTGGTATCTTCTGCGGTGACTGGCATCATAATCGTAATTCGCTTAATCTTACTACTATGGATGCAACAATTAGAAGTATGGAAAAGCTTGGTGCTGCGTTTGAGAAGTTTTACTTCTTCGATGGTAACCATGACTTGTATTATAAAGACAAGCGTGACGTTAACTCCACTGCATTTGCAAAACATATTCCAGGTATTACCTTTGTAGACGAAATTTTCATTGAAGATGATGTTGCACTTGTACCGTGGCTTGTTGGAGACGAGTGGAAGAAGATGAGTAGTATCAAAACAAAGTACTTGTTTGGTCACTTTGAACTTCCTAGTTTCTATATGAACGCATTAGTTAGAATGCCCGACCACGGCGACTTAAAGCCTGAACACTTTAAACACCAAGACTATGTATTCAGCGGTCACTTCCATAAACGACAGAAGCAAGGTGCTATTCATTACATCGGTAATGCGTTTCCACACAACTATGCTGATGTTGGTGACGATGATCGTGGCATGATGATACTTGATAAAGAAAATAACAAGGAACCAGAGTACATTAACTGGCCCAACTGTCCTAAGTATCGTACTGTAACACTTAGTAACTTAATTGATAACGCAGATACATTTATTAAACCTAAAATGTACTTGCGAGTAACGCTTGATCTACCTATTAGTTACGAAGAAGCAAGTTTTATTAAAGAAACATTCATCACTCAGTACAACTGTCGTGAGATCACACTGATTGCACAGAAACACTTAGAAGAGATTACTACAAACCTTGATATAAGTGTGTTTGAAAGTGTGGATCAGATAGTTAGCAACGAAATAGCAGAACTAGACACTACTAACTTTGATAAAAGTTTGTTGTTGCAAATATATAATGGACTAGAATCATAATATGATAAAGATTAAAGACCTAACTGTAAAAAACTTTATGAGTGTGGGTAATCAGACTCAAGCAGTAGACTTCGACCATGAACAACTAACATTAGTAC
>Ga0208814_1001009_pt1 | contig 14149 bp, 23 predicted proteins | sample MalvirAntarct_55_FD_184253 | JGI IMG/M metagenome (GOLD analysis project Ga0208814, IMG submission 184253) | Marine viral communities from the Global Malaspina Expedition - Malaspina viral metaG Antarct_55 (SPAdes) (version 2) | ecosystem: Environmental > Aquatic > Marine > Oceanic | place...
ATTTTAAAGCATCTAGCGAAGTGTGTACCCTCTGGAGGTAGAAAATTATTATTGTTTGTTTGTTGCGGTAATTTTTTAAATTTAATTGACATAGTTTTTGTTTTTTGTTTTATTTATATTGATTGGTGTTCTTTTTTATTTAATAGAATATCCAGATTAAGAAGTATAAAACCTCTGTTAATATTGTTAGAAAAGCTAGATTTATTATAAAATCTATAGGCTCTTGTTTTACGGATTGTATAAAGTTTTTTATCATAATTTTATTATTTACCATTGTATAAAAATGGATTTATCTTTAACATTTATTTCACAAGACTTAGGATAAATATTATTTCTAATATCTAAATCTAAATCTTCAATACTCCATCCATCCATATCATAGGTATCTACTATTAATAATTCATTGCTATCATCATCATAAAATATTATTTGCGCTTGAGTTGAATAAGCGTTAATATCTTTAATACCATATCTTCTCCATTCTAGGTAAACTTCCCATTTAACAGATACAGAAGCCAAAGCATATTCCCATCCTTCATTTCCTTCAATGCTATGATCTGGAGCTTGAGAAATATGTACATCTTGTGGATCAAATTCTGTTATAAATGTGTTATCATCTATATCAGCTTTCATTTGTTTTATTTCTAATAAAGTTTCCATATTATATTTTGTTTATTGTTTTCATTATACTTACCATAGCAACATTATTTTTACAAGTTTGAGAATAGCAATTTGAGTTAACATCTAGTGCTGATCCACAATGAGAACAAGTTTCTCCTTTTTCGGAGTAGGTGTTATATTTTACTATTTTAAAATTTCTAGCATTTCTATGACCTGCATTTTTTTTGGCTAAGTGTAAAGCATCTATAATATTTTCTGCTTTGACATCAACTAAACCATAATCAGAGATTTCATCTCTATCTAAAAACCAGTATTCAAAAGTGTATTCGTTCATGAGGGCATAAATTGTAACATTGGTATTGAATAGGACTTTCCTATTCTAATAGCTTTTATTTCTTTATTTCTAATAGATGTCATAACAGTTCTATAATCTTTATTTAAATATTTAGCACATTCATTAACAGATAGTTGTTTATTATAAAACAATACTTCTTGAATTATGTTTCTGAGATGCGCCCTCCTTGTGTATTCCTTTGTAGTTTTCATACTGCTATTAAATTTTGTTGTCTAATTGTATTTTGTAAAATCTCTAACACCCTTGATTCGTGTTTTTGTGGTATGCTGTAGTAGGTAGAAAACCAATTAGTTCTAATTGAATTAGGCTTTACCTTAAATTCATTTGACAATAGAATTATAAAGTCAAACTTGTTATCTATTTGGTTAAACAATTGTTTAATGTTTTGATTCATTTTATAAGTATTAATTGTTTTATTATTTGTATCTTAAAGTTTAGTTTACAGGGTATAAATAAACATTATACACACAAACTTAGTGCAATATAAACATAATAAACAAATAAAACAACAAAAAAATCAATTATGTTTATAAAACTTATTTTTTAAGAAGATAAAAATTATGTCAAAAGCTAAAAGGATACAGGAAATTGTAGATTATTATGGAATGTCTTACAATTCCTTTGCAATTTCTATTGGAATGTTAAACGGAACATCTATTAAAAGAATAGTAGATGATAATCGTAACCCACAAAATCAAACATTAAATAAAATTTCATCTGCTTATCCAGAAATTAATATGCATTGGCTAAATACTGGTTCTGGAACTATGATTAAAGGAGATGAAGTTAAGCTTGATGTAGATGATTTAACTTTAACATCTAAGCAAATTTGTTCTAGGCTAGATGAAGACAATCTTATGTATAAAGATATGTTGTCTAAAAAATTAGATGAAGACAGAAATTATTATTCTAATGATTCTCCTCATGTAAAAGATATTAAAAGAATTTTTGAAGGTTTTCTAACTTTAGAGTCTAAAGTAGAATACAATTCTAAGCATACCCTAGAGATAATGACCAAAGCAATTACAGAACAGAATAAACTTTTATTAAATGGTCATGCTAAAATTGCAAATCTTGAAACTGAACTAGAAGATATTAAAACATTTATGGCGGCGAATTTTGCCCTTGATGAAATTAATAAGAAACATAAGCAAAAGGACTTACAGGAGTTAAATGAAAGACGAAAATAAGCGTATAGAACCTATACGCATTATCAAATCCCAAATCTTAACAAAGAAGTATTAATTAGGAATTCCAGAAAGAAACGCTGAATATTCCACAAAACATTATTACATGAAGATAAACAAGCAATCGAAGCTTATAAAAGAAGTGCTAACAGATGACATCAATTTTAATAAAACTGATAAAAAAATAATTTATAAAGACTACATTCGAAGTTTTAAAAACAATTTGATAAGTGCTTTTTATAATGAGATAAGAAGGAAAGAAATTGTAAAAAGAGCAAAAAATATTGAAAGAATTAGGAAGGCTAAAACAACTCTTTAGAATATCCCTTTAGTACTTTCAAACAAAGTTTCCTTGTTTATTTTTTTATACTTATTTAAAGTTTTAGGGTCTTTAATACCACATACAGCCATAATCAAATGATCAGCTACGCCATCCTCTGCTGATCTTGTAATGTATGTTCTTCTAGCAGTATGTGAAGATATTTTTTCCCATTTTTGTTTTATTTCTTCTCTTCGTGTGTTTCCTTTATTATAAGTGAATTTGATTTCTTCATTAATTTTTAACTTTTTACATATTTTTTGAATACGTTTATTAAATTTCTGTGAGCTTATCTTAGGTAAAACCCATTCATATTTATCTAATATACTTTTAAGTTTATCGGTTAATGGTATAAAACTCATTGCCCCAGTTTTTTTTGCAACTTTGTGAATTAAATTTCCACGCAAATCTGCTTTTTCAAAAACGCTATAATCACTAAATCTTTGACCTGAATAAATTCCAATTAGAAATAAATCTCTTGCTTTATCTTTTGCGCCTGTAAGTTTAGCATTCTCTATTAATTCTACCTCTTGCCTAGATAGAGCAATTGCATCCGCTGGTTGTTTTTTAATATGCACATCTACAAAATCCATAGGAGGGGAGTAGCCTTTTTTTATGCACCATCTAAGAAAGGTTTTAAAAAAACCAATGTACCTATAAAGCGTATTGTCAAATAGATTATGCTCTTGTCTTAAAAATATAGTAAAGTTTATAAAAAATTCAGAATTTAACTCTGTTAGTTTATATTGTCTTTCTGTATGTAATTCAAATTCCATAATTCTTTTATATAATATTTGATGTTTATATATTGAATTTTTAGAAACTTCTCCAATTTTTATTCTTTCATCAATAAATTCTTGTAAACAGTCTAAAGCATAAATCAATTTATCTTTATTTATTTTAAAGACTAGTTTTAAATCTCCAATAGTTAACTCTTTTCCATATTTAGACCTAGCAATATCAATTTTTTTATTAATCTCATTGAGTCTATCTAGTATATTTTGTGATTCAGCACCACCTCCACCACGTTTTCTTATCGGTATTCTGTTTTTTTTATCCCAATTATCAGGATTTATTTTTATATTTGTCGATAATTTGAATTTACCCTTATCTTTTGCAACATAGTATTGCACAATAATTAAGGTTTTTTTCTTGGAATTTGGTTCTTTTAAATAAAACATATTTTAGTAGTGGTAAGTTTAGTGGTAAATATCGTGGTAAGTTTTTTACATTCAAATGTAATAAAAAATTACAATTAGATACTAAAATAAATTTAATTTACTAATTTTTATAGAAGAAACTAAGGAAGATAAGAATAAAAGGAGATTCTAGGGGTTCAAGTCCCTGTCTCTCCACAACTATTTAAGAATCCTATCTGTTAAAGATGGGGTTTTTTATTATAGTGGTAAGTATCGTGGTAAGTTAGCCAATAGTTAGCTCTTTTTTGAGCCTAATTCCATCATACAATTTATAGCAGTATGTCCGCCAATTACGACACCAGCGCCAATTGCTTGTCTACGAAAATTTTTGGCATAAGCTGCGGCGTAGGTTTTTTCATTTACACCGCATCCAATCTGCATTCCAAAGACTTTATATTTTTTTCCTACAAAATACTGAACTCCAGCTTTTGTATGGGTATGACCACATACCGAGCTTTGCATATTTTGTTGTGCTTTCTTATATGCATCTCCACCTTCCCCATGTTCATAGCAGACATTATCATAAACGATACTTTCTACCCAATTCCATTTAGGAGTTTTTAATACATCGTTATATCCGTTAATCCATGCTTTAGGAACACCCCCAGAAAAGGCTTTTCTAGATGCTAAACGATCATGATTTCCAGTACAGACATCAGCAACAGGAAAAGCTTTGTACCATCTTGCAACTCGCTTTATAGCTAAAGAAAGCTCATCTCCAGCACTCATTCCATCTGGATCGTGTTCATGATAGCTCCATCCATGTCCATCTATTATATCTCCTATAAAAACTACTTGGTTACAATTGAATTTAGCATATACATCTTTGCAATGGTCTAGGTATTTATCTAAGCAAAAAGGCTCATGTAAATCTCCTATTACTAATATTCTACGTTCTTCTTTATTGAGGTTGTTAAAGGCAATAAGTTTATTCCCTTTTAATCTTGGTCTAAAATCATTCATATACTATATGTAAGACAAATTCCTAAAGTGTAGTCATTTTCTTGTCTTTTCGTAAGAGCGACCTCCAAAATATGCCAAAAAGCAAGTCATCATTAAAGATTGTAAAAGATTAATCCATTCATTAGCTACATTAAATTCTATCTGTAAAGAATCTAAAAGAATTAATATAACCATTGAAAGAGTAAGAAAAATTAATGTGAGTGGTCTTACGGATTTAGTTAACCAATTGCCACTTGAATCACTTACCCAACGCTTCGTAACTTCTTGTAGCTCAATTTGATCTAACTCTAAAAGTTTAAGAGCTTTCTCTTTATCCTCTACAGGCATAGGTTGTTTCTCAATAAGGTTTTTTACAATACCAAGTACTCCAGCATCAGGTAATACGCTTCCTAAAGTGTCTACAATAGACGAGCCATTACTGCTTAAAAATTTGCCTACTTTGGTATCTTTAAACTTCTTCGCCATATATCCATTTAAAGTGTAAACAAACAACTACTAAATAAACTTTTAATTCTTTGTGATCGTTTTTGTCTAGTGCTGGATAATACTCCCAACCAAACAATAAACCTCTTTGAATTAAATTACTAAATTCTACTATCATAACTTATTTTTTTTGATTATTCCATCTTGCTTTAGTGCCTCTTATATCGTAATGAACAAAGCCTTTTTTTGGATAAATTCCCAAACCTCCTTGTAACATATCTCCGTTTTCTATTAGTCTATCTATTGTAGTATATACTTCTAAAGGAGTCATTCCTTTAATAACAATATCGGCTGCTCTGCCCATTATGTGTTGTGAATTAGAAACCCCACCGATCTTAGCATTATACTCTTCTGACCTATATGCTGAATTAATATGTATTGGTTTGCCTAACTCATCTCTTAATGCTTGCAATTGATTAGCAACCTTTACCATATTATGATAAACATTTATAGGCATTTCGCTTTTGTCATTACAATCGAATTCCTTTTTGCTAAAGTTCTTTGTCATCTATTATAATTTATAGTTAATGCCGATTTTTAAGTTCTCTATATTCCTATCCCAGTAGCGTTGCTTTGTGATCTCAGAAAAAATGCCTAAATGTTTATTAACTTGTATTCCAAAGACTGCACCATAGCTAAAGTCAATCCAATTATTTTTGCCAATAAATTCTCCATAAGAATATTTGCTATCTCCTTTGATTAATTGATGATGCGGTAATACATTAGCGTAAGCATGAATCCAGTATTTAGACCTGTAATGGTAGAAATCAGCTCCGACTACACTAGAGAAATCTGCAAAGCTTCCAATTAAATCTAACTGCTCTTCATTGTATGTATTTACTAATTGACCATAAACGTTGTTTCTATAATCTAAATCTGAGTTTGATAATAAAACACCAGATTGATCATACCAGAAATAATCGTAGCCAGTCTCTCCAGTATTTAAATTCTCATAACTGTATAATGCATCAGTATGTCCATAATCATAGCTTAAAGACCACCATGTGTTTTCTTCTAAATAATTCTGAATAGGATTGTACCCATATGCTTTTTCATACCCTCTCGCAATTACGCCAACTGTTAGTGATATTTTCTTGCCAATAGGCACTCTTAATCTAACCTCTGCACTCTTGTAATTTAAATCGACTAACTCATTTTCATTTAGCTCTGCTTTTACTAGCCACCATTTAGCTAAGTATCTAATAAACATTTCTTTATTTTCAAATGTTTTTCCTTGCTGTCTGCCTTTAGAATATTGAAAGATATATTCTAATCCTTGACTATAATTTCCAATGTTACTTTGAGTGCCATGATTTGTTTCATCGCCTAAATAAAAGCGGTTTTTATCTTCATATTCAAAAAAAGCTAATTTTCTAAAGCCAAATGTTTTAACTTGATTTGATGGGTTTCTAACAGTAGTTTCTTGAAGCTCAGAAGATTGTGTTACAAAGAAAGTTTTATCTGCTTGTAATGAGTTGCTTTGACTGTACGCTCCGTAAAAAGTAGCATATTTAAAAATGTCTTTAAAAAAGTCTTGAGACTGTGCGTTAATAGTAAATAATAATAACAGTAAGTATTTCATAGCTTTAAAATTTATTTTCTAATAGTTTATCTATTTCTTCATTTAGTCTATCGATGGTACTTTTAGGCAATTGCATTGATATACCAGCTTCTATTTTTAGGATTAAATCTCCATTGTTATATAAGCATATAGTAGGCAAAAACATGATCTTGTCGTTAGCGTGTATTTCTTTGCTTTTACTTAAATAAAAAGTATTGATATTATACTCTTTAAACTGCTTTAAAGAAAAATCATCATTTTTAATAAATTCTGCACTATATAAGACGATACTAATGTCATCCTTATAAGACTGAGCATTAAGAGTTACAGAAAAAACAAATAGGGCAATCGCTACACATATTTTTTTAGTTTTTAGATATTTCATAAAGTCTGGTTTCTAAAAGCTTTAGAGTTTCTTTCATCTCTTTTACATCCTCTTGAGTTGTCATTATTGCTTCTCTAATAATTTGATCTTTATATTGAAACTCAGTAGCACTAACTTCAGGAATTGGCATTACCATTGCCTGTGCTATATCCGCTTTTAAAACAAAATACATCGAGGATAATGAAACAGCAAAACCTACTATAATACCAATGGTTTTTAAGTCTAATGTTACGTCTGTATTTTCTCCGATTTTTTTTGCCATTATTTCTTCTTTTTAAAAGCATCATAGCATATCGCTATAGCTTCAGACTGATTATGGTAAGGTGTAAGCATAGGCACACACCTTATCATAAAATCACTCTGTTTTTCAGATGGTTTAGGTTTAGGAATCGGCATACTTATATCCTGTAAATTGATGGCATCCTTCTCCTTTTACTTTAACTTCAAACTCTTTCCAGTCTTTGTTTTGTTCGTGCCATAGAACATCAACAAGAAAACCTTGCTCTCTTAACCCTAGTTTTGCATATAGGTTAGAATCGCTTTGTCCCTTATCAATGTAATCTAAAGCCATCGTTTTATTTGGAAATACATATTTCCCAACCTTTGGACTTTTAAGCTTACTTTTCTTTTTTGTCATCTGTTTCTTCTTTAGGTATAGATTCGTTTAAGACTTTTACAATCTCTTGTGCCTGTGCTAAATACGCAATAGGTAAAGAATTAATAACTTGATTAACTTTTTGGATTTGTTCTTCTGTAATTTTCATAATAAATTTATTTTTATAGTTTATATACTATATGTAAGACAAATTTCTAAAGTGTAGTAATAATTCTTATGCAGGTATTTGCATTTGTACTGAAGTCGGATTAATTTCTTGTTCAATACTTGCGTCTAATCCAGCATATAATTCAGCTACTGCTTCGTCTCCTAAAGCTGCTTTAGTCCATGATTCTACATCCGCTTCTGTCAAGTCAGCAAAAGGAATAAAAGCTCCTGATGGTGCTGGTACTACTTGAGTTCCGTAAGAACTTGCTGAGTAAAATTCATCTTGTGCATCTTTTTGATCCGATGTCGCTACAACGCTCCAATGAACATTATATACAACGTCAGATTCTCCGTTTTCTAAAGGGTGTACATCTACTGTTTTGCAATCCCATTTGTAAGTTTGTGCCATAATTTTAATTTTTATTTAATTGTTATTTATTTAATTGTTATTTATTATACTGCGGTGCTAGTTACTGTACCATTATCAGCTACTGTTATTTTATATTGTGTTCCGTTTGCAGATTTAAGTACTAATCCTGCGCTAGCCGTGCCAAGCTTTAAATCGCCTCCATTTAACGAACTGTCTCCTTGTCCTCTAATTAATGATCCATCGCTACCATCAGCTTTTGTTAATAATACAGCTCCATCGCCAGTACCAGTTTGAATAGCTTGAAAAATTCTAATATCTGTTCCAGATTGTACTAAGCCTATACCTTGATCGCCTCCTGATGCTTTAACGTCAAGAATTCTGCCAGGATTTGTCAACCCAATACCCAAATTACCTGAGCCATCAATAAGCATTCGTTGAGTTAAATTAGCTGACGCGTCTGCGGTCTTAAATATTAAATTTGCTGCATTTGTATTTGTAGGATATGGTGATGCTAATATTTCTCCACCAGGTTGTACAACAGAGCTTGAGTTTGTTTTTCTAAGTCGTAAACCATAACTTGTTTGAGAAGCTCCTCCTGGAGAGTTTATAGTTACGTGACCAGCAACCTCTAATTTAGTACTTGGTGCAGTTACCCCGATACCAACGTTGCCGTTTTTATCAATACGCATTCTTTCAGCGTTATTTCCGGCATCTGGATTGTAAGTTTTAAATGTTAAATCTCTACCAGTACCATTAGTAAGAATAGTAATATTAGCATCACCATTGTTAAATGTTAAATAACCTCCGTCACCGCCTTGAACGTTTATGTTACCGCTGACATCTAACTTGTTGATATTTGAAGTATTTCCAATACCAACGTTACCGCTAGAATGAATACGCATTTTTTCTGTATCAGATGCGTTTGTAGATGTATGAAATTGAAGATTAGAAGCTCTTGTACCACCACTAGAATAATCTCCATCTCTACCAGAAATTATTTTACCACCAGCTTGTGTATTGGCTTGGATAAATTGTATAGTAGCTGTACCTACTGCGCTAGATGTAGCGGTATTATTGAGAACACTAATTAATGGATTACCTGTAGCGACATCTACTTTAAAACTAGCAGCGGAATAAACTTCAAGTTTAGCAGTAGGAGCAACTACCCCAATTCCAACGTTGTCATTGTTGTGTACTACTAAAGTTGTAGCGTTATTTACACCTAAACCTAAATAAGCCTCTGTGGCGCTACCTGCTGTAGGTATAACAAAACTAATAAAGGCATCAGCTAAAGCTCCAGAATAATCTTCAAACTGTATTTTTGTTTGGCGTGCTGTAGTATTTTGACCTCTAAGTCTCATTATAGCATTAGTAGCTCCTTGATCTTTTTGAACATGCAGAGCAGATACAGGAGCGCTCAACCCCACGCCCAAATTACCTGAAGAATCTAGCCTCATTCTTTCACTACCAGCAACCTCAAATATCATTTGACTATTTGCTTGTGCAGCACTTAAATATAAATCGTCTGCACCAGCATCATACCAAATACCACCATTTAAATCAGAAAACTTAAATCCACTTACAAAATTGCCATCAAAATATGATACAATTTTATTATTTGCATTTGTTCCAGAAATCTGTATTTTAGCACTAGGTGTCGAAGTACCCACACCCAAATTACCAGTCATATCTAAAGTCATAGCAGTTAGAAGAGGTAAAGCTCCGAATTGTTGTACTTTAAATTTAAGACCACCACCAAAAGAATTTGCTAAAGCTGCTTTATATCCAATAACAGCACCAGTTCTTATTTGTGTAGTGTTACCAGCATCATAATCTTGTGTAAATACAATTCCGTTACCCTCATCAAACTGTGCTGATTGACCATCAGTTTCAACTATTAAACCAAAGTTTTGCCCTTGATATTCAGAAGCTCCATTTAATGAAGAGGTTTTAGCGTGAATTTTACCTACTGGGTTCGAAATTCCCACGCCCAAATTACCTGAATTATCAATAACCATAGTTACGTTACTACCAGGCGAATTACCTCTACCAATTTGTAATGTTGCTAAATTTCCGCCAGAATTTCTTAAATAAACTGGATTGTTGTTGTTTTCGTTATCTAAAAATATTGCAGAATTAGCTGTCAAATCTACATCCCCTCCAAAAGTTGCGTTACCGCCATTTTGCTGAATATTTAATATTGTTGCATTATTACTAAGGTCAGTAGCTTTTATTGAATCTCTACCGATAAATATTTTTCTTGCGTTATCTTGAGTTATTATAGTATTATCAGTACCACTACCTGTTTGTACAACTTCTATCTTACCACTCGGAAACGAAGTACCTAATCCCAAATCACCCCCTTGAGTTAAGCGCATTTTCTCTGAACCAGTTCCAAAAAACTTTATACCATCTGAACTTGAACCATTAATCTTTGCATTACTGTTGCCAAAATTAATACCTTGATTATCATCAAAAAACACAGAACCTGATGTGCCAATATTACCTGTTACGGATACACCTGTGCTTGTAGTTTCAAACTTTTTAGCGTTATTATGATATAATTCTACAGCTCCCCCAGATACACAATTAACATAATCTGCTCCTACCTCACTTTGTAGATTTAAATTTGTAGCTCTAATCTTTAAATTTCCTGTTCCTACATCTTTTATAAAACTATCAGTTCCACTATGAAATATCTCTAAATCAGACCCTGCACCGAATATAGCTTTTACATTGTCATTGTGAGTAGTGTTACCAGTCATATTGCCACCAGCTAAAGGTAGAAAAACTCCTGTTCCTCCAGTAGTTACAAAATTTGCTGGTGTTATTTGAACATTATCTGTTCCATTATACCCTACAATGTGTGATACATCGCTAGTAGTTGTTTTTAATTCAAATTCGCTAAACTTTTTATTTGCCATTGTATTTTATTTTATTGTGCTTCTGTTATTAAGAAATCATTATTTTCAGATAATAGGAAATCTCCGTTTTCTGCGATTATTTCAAATTCGAGTGTAGGTGTGCAATCCACGAAAGGTTTGTAAACACTTCCCCAGCCGATGTCGTTACATGCGCCTAATCCCCACCATGATTTATAGTATATTAATGCTGGTATCATTTATTTATTTGTTTTGTTTTGTAGTTTATAACCACATTCCATGTATTGTTTTCTGTCCACATATCTTAAATACTTTTCTAGTTTTACAATATTTTCTATTTTTGGTCTATACCTTATAACACCCATCCACCAAAATCTGAGTTAGAAGTATCGGGATAAATATCATCTTCACTATTGGAAGTATATTCAGGGTATTTTGTTTGATTATATATCATAAAGTCTGTGAAATTATTAGTATAAAATTGTGCTATATCTCTATACTTTTCTACTAAATAATCTACCTCGTTTTTGTCTACTGTTAATGCATTTTCACTTTGCCCCTTAAATACTCCTTTTGCACCTACTGTATAAGCAGCAAATGGCATGTAACAAACTAACGCCCAGTATATTGTCATTGGCTTAACGTATGTTTCTAGTAATGTCTTATAATCTGAATTGGCTGGTTGACCTATAGTGCCAGCAATTATTAAAGCTTGCAATTTCTCTAAAAGCTTAGTTCCTAAATAGTTTTGTACTTCTGTATCTTGAGCAATCTCTACCATATAGATAAATCGGTCTGGATCGACATTACCAGAAAGCACAGAGTACCTTTTAATATCTTGAGTTGTTATAAATAATGCTTTAGCCATGTCTTATTTTATTTTGGGTATGCACCTCTATTCGGCATATTCTCTGGCGCAGTTCCAGCTTGTTTTGATCCTGTTGGACTCTTCATATAACTTTTAGGAATAGTTCTAGTCTTTTTATAGTTACCTAAATTCTCCGATGGCTCTGTATTGCTTTCAAGTCTATATAAAACTTTTCTCCATTTATGTCTGCAATAGATACCGCCCTTAAATTTAAAGAGGTTAAAGGCTTGTCCATTATGTCCTAGCTCTCTATTTACTCCTTCTCTTGATGCTCTATCAATATCTTCAATAGTCCATACAACACCAGCATTAGCCATATTCATCATGTTTCTACAAAAATCTCTTTTAGTTTTACTTGGCTTTCTTGAGCCTACAGCGTAAGTATATCTAATTTTATATAATCCATTTTTAGAATCTAAATAACTAAAAGAGCTTCCTTTTTTCTTTGATGTAATTTCATCTTTTAGCCCTAGTAATCCTTTAACTTTAGATAGAGTACTTTTTTTCTCTTTAATTAAATAGTTTGCCCAGTCCTCATTAGCTACATCATCCTCTTCATCTATCTCATCAACAAAGACATACTCATTAGACATTTTAACACCAGTTTCTGCTAAAGAACCTAAAACCTGTTTAGAATCGTTTTCTGTCATTTCAATAGGAATACAATTTGGAACTTGTTTACCATTTTTGGTTTTCATTCCATATTGCTCATATCCAGCTTGACAAGGTTTTTTTAAGTCTACTGCTACCTCATGTGATTCACAAGCCATGTACCATATCTCTCCATCCATCTCATGCTCGTGATAACCTTCGCATCCTTGCAGTAAAGCTTCTGCTTCTGCTTCCTCTATAGTCTTATAAGCTTCTACTCCATCAATCATTTTAAGATCAACTTTAGTCATTTCATAACCAGTTTCTTCTTCTATTACTTCTTTAGTTTCTAGTACATCTACATCACTAAACTCAATTGGTTTAAGAGTCTTAAAGTATAAGTCTAATGCTATATCATTAACCGATAAAATTGCATCAATACACTCGACTACTTGGTCTTGAAAATTTTGTATTACAATAGAATCAAATAATTGTGTTGCAGTTTTAATTTCTTCTGCATTGTTGCCCAATCCGTCAGAACCTTCACGAATACCCAAGAGCATTGGAGAGGTAACCCTATGACCTACGATTAGCTTTTTAAAGCATTCATCCGCTAAATAGGAATAATGAGCTGGAGCATCGTTTAAAGGAATGTCATCTACTGTTGTTTTGGATTCAGCATTGTTATTAAATGCAACAATTACCTTCTCTCCTCTGCTTCCTGTTAGTTTTGATAAAACATCATTTTTAATAGATTGCATTTTTTCAGGATCAGGAATTCCATTAGAAAAATTTACGACCTTTGTACCTGAGAAACCACTTATACAATCATTGATAAGATAATCTCCTATTTCATCCTCTAATACAGCGTAAGGCATAGCACTTGACCAGTCTGGAGAACTATAATAGTATTTACCAGCTTCATAAGGCTTTAGCACATACATCTCTGCTTCTTTTCCATTACCAAAACCGAATGCTGGTATTCTATCTGGATTTTCGTTTGGTTTCATGTTATCCCAATGATTGGAATAATACCATCCTTCTATTTCTCCCTCTTCGTTAGCTCTTTCACTTCTGAGGGTTTCCATTGGGAAATGTTGTACTTTAACTACTTTACCATCTTTGTAAATTAGTTGAAATGCAGCCATCCCTAGTATTTTATAATCGGAGATGAATCTTCTTAATACTTGCTTTTTAAATAACGACATCATTTGAGCGTACTGCTCTGGTCTTCTATCTCCATCGTGTGCAGCAAGTCCTTTTCCGTAGATCATGTTGGAAACCCCTATACAAATAGCTCTGTTAGTAGTAGAGTTATTATTTACACTAAGAATATAGTTGAAATAATCATTATCCTCTCCATATTGTACATAATCCTTGTTCTTTAGCTCTACAACTACTGGAGCTGTATATGCTGCTAAATTAGTTATGAAAAAATTGCTCATATTACTACGTATTCGTTAGTGGTTACATTCTTTACATACACATCTTTGTTAATACTATATGTACTAACCGCTTGATCGGTGCAAAAAATCATGTCTCTATAGACTATTGAAGAGCCATTTAAGACCTTTATAGTGTAAAATCTACCTTCTATTAGTA
>Ga0208814_1001013_pt1 | contig 14141 bp, 7 predicted proteins | sample MalvirAntarct_55_FD_184253 | JGI IMG/M metagenome (GOLD analysis project Ga0208814, IMG submission 184253) | Marine viral communities from the Global Malaspina Expedition - Malaspina viral metaG Antarct_55 (SPAdes) (version 2) | ecosystem: Environmental > Aquatic > Marine > Oceanic | place: South...
TTAGTTCTTATTGTTTCTGCATATAAAGTAGTTGCGGTTTTATAAGAACCTATACTACCTAACCCGGTACTAAGCATTCCTACTCCTGCTATTAATTGTTTTTGCTCTTTGTACCATTCATCACTAAGAAATTCACTATTTGCTAAAGCAAAGGAAGTATTTAATGATCTTTGAAAAACAAATTCTAGCTCTTCTTCACCAAATTCTTTAACTACTCCTCCTCCTAATTGTTTAGCGGCTTCATACCCTGCTTTTGCAGCAGCATTAGTGCCTAATCCTTTATCTTTAAAAGGTAATTTAGACAAAGCGTCTTTTAATTTTTTACCAGTAGCTCCTTTAATAAACTTATAATCTGGCATAATCGTTTGCACACCCATTGTACCGATAGTTAAAGCTGAAGAGTAAGCAAAAGCTTCTGACTTACTTAATCCTTGATCTAAAGCGTCTGTATAATTGCCTAAAGCCAAAGCCCTAACTGTAGCCGCTGCTGTGATCATATCTTTATCAGCTCCAGACAATACATCTTTAACAGGCTTGCGTTTAGAAATTTTACCTATTGCGTTTTCTATACTGCTTACCTTTCCTTTTTTAGCCTGATTTATTAAGTAAAAACTAAAAGGAATTATATCTCCAGCTAATGCAGCAAAATCTGCTCCCGTAGTGGTTCTTCCGGGAGTGAATGCTTTGCTAGCTTCTACACCTAAAACGTCGTATCCAATATTGTTATCAATTAAGTCTACAAATGCATCGTATTGATTGTAAGATTCATCCCCGGATAATACATCTTGAAAAATAGAAGCAGTTTTACCTAAAAGAAACGAAGTCCAACCTATGGAACCTTCTAAAAATACTTGAGTTACTCCTTGAGTAAGAGAATTTATACCTTGAGCGTAGCCATCTAGTCCTGCGCTAGCCTCTTTTTTAAAATCTTTAATTTCTTGTGTTTTTCTAAAAGTATCTTGTATTTCCCCGGTTGTTTTACTTATTTTATAAGTACCAGCTAAAGTGTCTTGATTGTCTTGTATATTTTTAAATTCTTTTTTTAAATTTTCTTGCTTAATATTATATTCTTTAACAGATTGATTAATCAAACCAATATTTATATTAAGAGCTTCAACTTGGGCTTTTGTAAATTTATCATCAGCGGTATTGCCTTTAATTATATTGTTTTCATCTGTTAATTTATTAGTATAATCAACTAATTGTTTTTGAAGCTCTGTGTCTTTTTTTATAAGATTTTCCGCTATGTTTTTATTCTTTTTAGTAATATTATTAAAAGCTTCTGATCTAGCTTCTGTTATAATTTTTTCTTTTGCATCAAAAGCTAATGTATTAAAATTAGCTCTACCTTTTGTAACATTATCATCAACAATTCTACTAGCTACAAGACCAAAAACTTCCTTATCAAAATTATATGTTTCCGTTGGTATTTCTTTAACCCTTCCCAAATCTTTAATAAGGCCTGTTATTGGATCTATTATTCCATCAAATTCTTCATTTACAGTATTCCCGTCTGCACCTGATTTTGCTCCTGTGTCTTTGCTAATTTCTACAACAGCATTTAACGTTTTTTGCTGATCTTTTGATAAACTTAAAAAAGCATTGTTTTTAGCTTCTCCTTTAGGCATTTCGTAAACAGAAAACAATTTTTCATTTACAGAAAAATCAAGTTGATTTTGTAAATAATTTCTTTTTTCAATAGCTTCAATGCCTTTATCAGTAGCAGAAAATAAAAAATCTTCCAAAGAACTATCAATGTTTTTTATTTTTGTAGCAATAGTGTTTCTTTCAATAAGATCCTCTATGTACGGAGGTGAAATTACTGTTTCTCCTGTTAAGTCTTTTTCTTTTTGAGCTTTAGAATAAGCATTATACTCTTCTTTAGTTACTATTTTTTTATCTATGCTAAACTTTTCAGTTTGGCTTTCTAATTCCAATGAACCATCTTCCAATGGCAAACCCGTAACGTTTTGTGCTACATCCTTCGATACTACATCCGCACTCTCTGCAGCATCTGGAAGAAAACTTGGATTATCTATAGAAGTTAAGATTTCCGTTTTAGCCTCACTACTTTCCTGAGTTTCAGGCCCTTCAACAAGCACGGCGTCTGGATACGCTGCTATAAAATCGTCGTATCTGTCAGGGGTAACATTAAAAAATTTTTCAACACCTTCAACTATTGCTTTATATCTTTTCATTATTATTATATTTAATTTTATTTAACCTTGGTGTTATATTTATCTGATACTGTTATTTCAGTTTTACTCACTTGTTCAACAAAATACCATTTGTTATTTTCATCTTTAAAAAGCCCCCTGTCTGCTTTTGGGTTTGTATTTATTATACCCTCGCCTATTCTTTTAACCATTCGCTTTTCAAATATCTTTTGAAACTCATCTTTTCCTGCATTAGGATCTAATAATAAATCGAGTTCATTTTGACCTAAGCCTATAGTTTCCAAAGCTTGTAGTTTAGCTAAATTGTCTTCATTAGCCATAAAATTAACATATTGCACTTGAGCTAATCCTTTTATCTCGCCATTAATTTTACCTTGATCAACAGGCGTTCTAGTTTCCCTTCTTTCAAAAGATTCGCCATCTTCACCCTTTACAGTCCTACTAACTATTATTTGTTCTTTTGGCTTTGGAAGTGCTCCGGGTTGTCCTTCAATGGTTGCAACATCATAAAACCCATCTACTAAAGCACCGTTTTTATTTATAAACGTATTACCTATACTATTAACAGCTTTTTCTACAGGCTTAATATAATCGTAAGTAGGATTGTTTAAAAATACTGCAGCTTCTTCAGCACTAAGCGTCGTTGTGTAGGGTATTTCTTCATTATTCGCGTTAAGATACGTTCCACTAGCTTCGATACTTCCATCGGAATTTCTTTTAAAATTATCACCTTTTCCACTGTTACCAATAAGCTGGTTAGCTATATCTTGAGCTACTCCTCCATCTTTGTTTATTTGGTCTCCTCCCATTGGTAAATTAACAAAACCATAATTACTACCTAAGGCCGCTGAGTTACTTAGCTTTTCTTGCATAGCGGCTGTTCCTCCAATATAAAGTTCTTGATTGGCTTTTGTACCTGCTATGGCTTTGTCTAAACCCTCTAATATTTTCATAGCTTCAGTTCTTGACTTTCTATTAGAACTAGGATTCTCTAGTATATTAGTGTATTTATTATATTCCTCTAAATAACCATTGTATTCTTCTACAAACGAATCGTTTATTCCGTTAGCTATTGCCTTGCCATTTGCTGCAAATAAGGCTTTGTTTTCCTGAGTTTCTTTTTCTTGTTTTCGCTGCCTAATGTCAAACATGCGACTTTCTTTTTGCGCACGCTCTTGCACTTTCGCGTAGTTATCTATAGACTTAGTAGTATTTTTTGCTATAGTATTCTGCAAATCCGCTGCTGATCTATCACTAATTATTTTATATTCTCCGTATGTTGCCATTTTTTATATTTTAACTAAATCGTGTTCCTGTGTTATTGCTTAGATTCCAGTTTACCGCAAATATATCTGTTGTTGTATCAAATTCTTTTTCAGTATTGATAAGAGGACTTGTTGTGGTTCCGCTCGCACCTAAACCTTTCCCGCTAAAGAGCTAGCACTTGACATAAGCCCGCTGCCTATATTGCCTAAGCTACTATTAAAAGCAGCATTTGCGTCAGCAATGCTTTGCCTTGCTTGATTCTCTTGACCTTGTAGCCTGCCTAAAGTAGCAAAATTTCTTTCTTCTTCAACTCCTTGCTGTATTGCTAAACCTTGACCTTGAAGTGCTTGTACTCTTCCTTCTTCTGCTACCTGTCCTTGCTGAACCCTTTGTTGCTCTTGTAATTGACGTTGTTGTAAGTTTTGCTCACCTTGAGCTTTTGCTTTTTCGTTAGCAGCCTCTTGAGTTTCAATACTAGCAGAAACATCCTTTTTACTTCTAGCGGCGGCTTGAGCTAATGCTGTGGCTCCTCCGGCGCTCGCTCCTGTAGCTTGTAAAGTATCTAGTGTATTTGCTAAAGCAATATCCGTTTGTTCCATTTGGATCTCCGCAGCTTGCGTAGCCACTCCTAAGTTAGCAAATGGATTAGTTAAATTGCCTGATAGATCAGTTATCATGTCGGCTTGAGAAACAGCTCCTGCGTAAGGATTAATTACTTCATCACGGGCATTTTCAAACATTGTTATTTCTCTTCTAGCTCGTTCAGCAGCAGCTTCTGCTTTTTCTCTTTGTTTTTTTGCAGAAAACATTCCTATAACTCCAGAAGCCATTCCTACTCCTGCCATAACTAATGGTATTGCTAATGGTATTGCCATAATTTTATTTTTTATTTTTATTAATTTAAGATGACTGCACAAATCCTGTGCTTACTGCGAATAATTCTTTGCTACCTAATTCATTACTGTTATTAACTAACATAGTTACTTCACCAAAAAAACCTTTAAGTCCAGAAGAAGATGCTCCCCAAACAACCTCCCCAAAAGCAGAAGGCGAATTGTTTACTAAATTAGCGTAATATTTATTTTCTTTTACTTTAAAAGTATTTTGCATCAAGGCTTCTTGCATCGATAGAAGCGTTGTAGAGCTTAAAGGAGTAGTTATTGGAAAAGATGTATCTACATCTGTTATAAAGCTTTGCATATTCCAACCGGTATCCCCTTCGTAATTTATTGTTTGAAAGTTTTTTACCATCGAAGGAGCTCCGTTAAACACAAATGTTACTTTTGAAGGATAAACTATTCCATACCATGTTGATCTTGCTTCCGATGTAGGATTAAGTTTGTAATGCTGATAAAGTTTTCCTTTATTGGTAGAGTAAAAGTTATTATTTAAACTAATCATTTGTTCAGGCTTGTAGCTAAATAAACTAACCCATCCCTTTGAAGACTCATCAAACGCTAATGTATAAAAACTTGATTCTCTTACCGCTGCATTTTCTTGCATTGAAATCACATATTGTTTATTGTGAGAATCCCATCCACCTATAATCAAACCATTATCTACAGAGGACAGTTTGTCCCTGAAAAAATCGGCCATACCATAATTAGATATAACCGTAATGCCATCCATAGACAATCTACATACAACGTTCTGCTCTCTATCAGTAAAGTATTTTCTATAACCATTAACCGCAAAAGACTCCGGGTCTGTTGATATGCCATATTCTCCAGCAAAAGCAACGTTTTGTCCTATAACTAAATTACGGCTAGTAACGCTAGCATTTCCTTCAGCAGAATATATAGCGTCTTTATCTATTAAAGATTTACTAACTTTTTCTTCTTGAAAAATAATAAGATTAGTATCTTCTGCGTAAAGTTTTTGTATAGAACCGTTAACCGGATCTATAGTTCTTGTAATTTCTTCCGCTACTGAAAATTGATTGGTTTGATTAATACCTGTTCTAGAATTAAATATACCCGAATGTATTAATCCGCTTGATCTATGTATTTGTGAAGCATCTTCTTCTACTAAATAAGCTTTAACCCCTAAATCAACTGAAGTATTGTTGTAACCTCCCCTAATTCTTGATTCCTCAATCATCCAGTCTTTTATTCCATTCGCAACTATTGTATGGGTATATATAACATTATCTTTAGCTAAAAACGTAAAAGTTAAAGGTAAATTTTCTGGTAAATTTGGATTATTAAATGTAGGTTTTATTGGATATAACTTTGCATTTGGGTCACCAATGGTGGAAGTAGCTTCCGTAATTCCAGTCATTCTTTTTAACCAAAAAGTATTAAAGTATTTTAATTCTAATGTTGCTGACATTTTTTTTGTTTTAACTATTAATCCGTAGGTTTAAGAAAGTTTCTAATGGTTGCTTTGTCATATTTTATATAATTATTATTGCCCTCGGGATCCAAATCGGTTGAAGTTTGTACAGATCCAACATTATCTTCCGACTCCATTTTCGCTCCAGTAATATCATTAAAACGAGCTCTCCATTGTAATCCACCACTTGTGCCAAATTCAATACCCTTCATATCTGTACTTGTGCTAAAAATTCCTTCAGGTAACGAATAATTTATATAATTTGCGGTGTCAGATAAAGGTTTGTAAACAGTAGTAAGTTCATCATCTTCAAACAAATTTGTAATCATTTCGCCATAATAAATATTAGTAAACAATTGTAGATTTCCATTAGTGGCTTTATAAGCAGGTTCTCCGCCATATTCCTCTGATCTATTTACAGTAAGCACCCTGGATGTTGCAGCTAAATTTGTTCCAAAACCAGGCACACACTTAGCGTTATTTAAATCATCTATAGTTGTCCAAGCGACTGCATTATCTCCTAATGCAAATCCTGGAACTGGTGATAAAAATATAGAAGATAATTGAGTTACTACAATAGCATATTCTATAGGTCTTCCAATAAATTCAACACCGGGGCTAGTAGGTAAAGTTTGATAATTTTTATAATTAGAAGTTCTTATTCCGGAGGAATACATAGTATCTTCTTTTGTAGCCCACTGCCAATAATCATCAAATCGATATCCTCCTCCTTGAGACTCATTAAAAAGATCAACAAAACCAGGGTCCCATTCTCTACGCTCATCTGCTCGTAAAGATCCTCCTTCTGGAAAACCTATGTTATCTCTTCTAGAAGGAAAAGATTGATTTTCGTCGCCGTCGCGAGTAAGTGGTGCAAAAGGCGTTGCTGCCTGAGTAAGTGTTTTTGCATATCTGTAATACCATTTAGCACTTGCAACACCCATTTTGTGATCAGAGGAAAATGACGGATATGGTTTCATACTTAAATTAACTGACATAGCTAATGTACCCTTTGTGTGTGCAACACTACTTAATTTAAAAATAAACGTATCCCATCCGCCAGGATTAGGAGAAAGAGTGCGCCTAAACACGCTAGGAATCTGATCATTTTCGCCATATTTTATTTTGTTGTTTGGACTTAAATCCTCTTCGGAAATATACCAAATTCCATTTACGGGCCTTCTTTTATTTAGAGGTAATATATTAACTTGTATATTTCTTATAGAACCAATAACTTTATTATCATTTAGCCATTCTTGATTGGAAACTTCGCTGGGATTAGCTGTAGGATTGAATGTGCAAATATAATCAGATGGAATAAGGCCGGAATTAAGTTCAGCAGGCTTAATTAATACCTCAATATCCTTGGTAACAGATAGAGAACCTTCTCCTCCACTAGCGTCAGTAACAGTAACTGCAATAGTGTATTTACCTGGATTAGCCGAATATGCCGGACAAGATATTGCCGGACTGCTGCCTTCTTCTGTAATAACCCACCCCTCCACAGGAGGATCTACTGTTATTGAATATTGTAATCCCGACTGATTATTAGTGCTAGCTCCGTTTTCAGCACTTATTTCTTCTCCTTTTACAACAACAACTTCGTTTTCAAACATGTTTATAATAGTGTCTGGAAAGTCGGTGAATGAAGGAGCTGCATTTACTAAAGAACCTGTAATTACTTGTTCTACTGAAGCCTGAGGTACTCCTCCTACAACAGCGGTTACATTAAATTTAAATTGAAAAATATCTCTAGGCCCTGGAGGCGTTTCTGTATTAGCTGATGCTGACCCAAAAACCAAAGGCGTTTCTAAAATTATCCTAGCCGCTCCAGCATTAGCGTCATTTTGACCGGGGGCTTCCAAACTAAAATTATTGGTAACATTGCTTCCATATCCATTAAACACTTCAAAATTTTCAAAAAATGCTGTAGTAATTATTGCTCCTTCTGCATCTAAAGCGCGAATAAAAGGTGTAATAGCCTCACCTTGATTCGTACTTTCTACAAGCGTTATATCAGCTTGCTCAATTTGAGTTCCTCCGCCTACACTATTTAATATATCAAAATTTAAGTCAGCCACTAATCCCTCAGAGGTGGATTCCCAGTATATATCTAATAATGACTCTTGTGCTTCGGTCTCATAAATAGTAAGCATAGGAGTTAAAACAGCAGTATCTTTAGTCGCACCTGTATCGGTATCCGGTATTGACATAACCACGCCTAATGGATTATTTTCATTATCTTCCGCTGTAGAAATTCTAGCTATGTAAGGATTTGTGTTTAACTGATATAACCCTTCTGAATTAAAAATATCATTTGGAAAAAATTCTAAGTCTCTTGCCGTAGCAATAGTTGAAACGACATTATTTGTTGCGTTTTTACTGTTACCTGATCTAGGAAAGTATTGTACTGTTTGAGAGGTTATTGCCCCGGGAGCAGTAAGTTCATTATTAACTCTTCCGTATAATTTTACTGAAGATCTATATTGTCTTTGCTCAGGCCCAACTTCAGATAAATCTCTTGGTATTTTATTAATGTTATCGTTTAACAAAACAACATGAGCTGTTTTGTTTATTTCGTTTGTAGGAAATTCTATTTTAGGATCTACAACTGGATATCTTGGAGTAGTAGTATCATCATCTATAGACGAAGGGTAACCATTAAGAAAGCCAGGCAAATAAGCATTATAATAATCTTGTTGTGTTTGTTTTACAACTACTTTATAAGAATACCATCCTAATTCGTTAATATCATAAGCAAATCTTAAAACAGGCGTTGCGGGTACTGTAGTAGGTGGCACAACCCACAGGTATGATTGATTAACTTGTCCATCGCAGGTAACAGTATACTTTAATGTACCAGGCGCTTGACTAACAGCTGTAACAGTGACATAATCAGTATACTCGCCTCTTAAACTATTTCCTACGCTTGGTATATTTCGATTATTTGGTAAAGCTGGATCTAGTGTAAAAACATAATTATTACCAGATATAGATCCTTCTTCAACAACAGCATAACCAATTCCTGATGTTGTAGTATCTATAGGTGTAGCGTAAAGACCAGGCGTGCCTATTGTACTGTTTTTAAAAGAACTTATGGTACTGTTTATTGTTAAAAAAATAGCGTCTCCAAACCAATTTTTTATATTTGTTTCAACAGCAGAATCGTCATAAGGATTATAAAAAGTAGAACCAGAATAAAATTGTAAAGCAACAGTTATTCCTTTGTCTACAGAAGACAAAATAACAGGTGAAGATCTGCCATATTTATCTGCTAAAATAAATCCTACTTGATAATTTCTATTTCTTTTAACAGAGCTATTAGGGTATTCTACAAAATTATTAAATGTACCAGAAGTTAACTTTTCAGACACTCTGCAATTGTAATTTAAGCTATTAGGCGGAGTGTGTTTATCTATGTAATTACCGTAAATTACTCTATTGCCCGCGCTTTCTTGAGAAAAAGCTCTTATAGGAACCTTGTCATATACTCTAACGGTTTGAGCTTCGGGTAATGTTCTGTAAGGTTTTCTAGATTGATAGTCGTACGTATATGTATTAGTTGCTCCAGCTTCTGAAACTATAGAAACAGGTATGCTTTCTAATACTTTAACAGCTTGACTTCCCGCTTCTCTAAACAATATTTCTAATTCTTCTATTTTGTAATTTGTAGATATATTGCGGGCTTCATCAGGTAGAGGTATTACTAAGCCAATGTTTTGTACATTGTTTTTCATAAATTGAACAACCGTAGATTGATAAGCAGCATCTTCATCTCCTTCTACAAAATATCCTTTTTGGGTTGGAATATAAGCTATTTGTGTAAACGGAGCCATTAAAGAATATTCGTTATCATCATATTTAAACCTATAGCTAAACCTAGCGTATTTATCTTCTAAATAGTTAGGATCTCCAGCCCAAAGACTATCGGAATTTTTATTAGACATTGTTGATTTAATAAGCTCCACGGAACCTACAGGAATAGCTAACGCCGCAGCAGGACTAATAGTACAAGTTGTTATTGTTTGCCCTCCATTGGTAGTTACAGCAGTAACTGTTATAAAATCAGTTCCATTAATGTCATCTGTAAGAACGGTAGCTCCTACGTAGGGTAATAATGTTGCAGTTTGATTTCCAGCTAATGTAAAAGAAGTGGTAGTAGAAGATGTAATTTCTACTTTTATTCTATTGTATAATTGAATAGCCTGGTAAGGATTGTATTTTGCAACTGATATTTGATGTTCTTTAGTATAATAAATAAAATTGGTAGCTGGTGCCGCTGGAGCCGGTGTGCTTTTTGAAGAACTAGAGGAGCTAGCTACGGCATCTGAAACAACTGCTAAGTTTAAATTAATTTTACGCGGCTGGTTTCTATTGTCTGTCCAAAACAATAATTCTTCTAACAAGTTTATACCTATTATTCTATTAGTTTTAGAAAAATTTAAAAATGATCCTTCAACTAATTTTTTATATTGATTAGAATTTGAATTATAAGAGTATATGTAATGTACTTTATTTTCAGGAGAAGGCGTAGGCTCGTTAGGATTAGGATCCGTATAGTTAGTTAAAAAAATATAAATAGAAGCGTTAGTATCGCTAGCATAAACTCCTATTGTTTCTACATCAGAAGGAAACAAATCCGTAGATAATAACAAATTATTCCCAATAACATTTTCTAGAGCGCCTATATCGTCACTTTCAGATCTACCTACTGATATATTTAGTGCATCTTTATATTCGCCATTAGGCAATAGTCTATTATCAAGATCTTTATTCATCTTGGATTTTAGAAAAGTATTTTTAATTTGTTTAGCCATTTAATTACGATTTAATCCATTTAGATTTACCTCTCATTACTTGTACTATTTCTGATAGCTTGATGTTAGATAATCTTATTTTAGCATTTCTTAATTTAGCCGATCTATCTTTCTTTAATCTTTGTATAACATATTCAGGTTGATTAATTCTGCTAGCTAATATAGAATACAACATATGAGCATATAAAGCATCCTCGGCCATCTTAGGTATCCTCATATCTAAGTCATAGGCTAATCCATCAGAAATGTATTCTAACACTATTAAACGATCTTTTAAATTAGAAGAAAAAGCTATAGTGCCATCTCTTTCATTCATATTAAACCAACCGTTTTTTTGAGCATACTGAGGGTCGTTGCCATATTTTTGTCCTAAAAAAGGATTACCTGTTAGCCATCCGCTGTAAGCAAAATATTCTTCAGCAGTTATATTGCCATTTAATAAACTATCATTCGCGCTAGCCCATCTTTCTAATGTTTGAGAAGAACCTTCTAGGTTATCACCAAAATTATCCATAGTTGGATTGCCGTCCTCATCCTGTAAAGGAACTTCGTACGGAGCAATAGTTAAGTTATTAGCTGGGTATATGGGGTGCTTAACTCCCATAGAATCTATGTATGAAATGTTAACATAGTTAACATAATCTTGTGGTATTGTAGCGCTTAAAGCAGGTGAAATAGTTAATTCTTGTGATTTAATACTTTTTAAAGTATCATAACTAAACTCTTGTAAACCTCGCTTAGCATGAAAAATAGCATCCGTTCTTTTAATATCTGCTATAAGTTTATGTTCCCCAACATATATAGCCATAAAGCCATCAATAACTTCTGTTAAAGGAGTATAAGAATAGCTTCCATAATTTTCTTCAGCAGCAGTTCCAGTAGCTGTTCCTGGAGCGTCTTCTACGCCAAAACTACCACCATTTAGAATCTTTAATTGTACCGCTATATAACTACCCGCCGCTGGAGCAACTGCAAAAGTTATAACGTTACTAGTAGCAGTATAAGCTAATATGTATTCTGTGTAAGTTCCTGGCAAACCTGTAGGGCTTGTATATAATTTAAAATTATTTAAAGTGTAATTTAAAGCGTTGGGATCAAATGATCCTAGTATTAGAGCAGTATTAAATGTTGTAGTTACTACGCCATTTCCATCTGAAATAAATCGCTGTGCTCCAGCGTAATATTGTTCGTTAGTTTCGGTTATTAAACCGCCATTAGGTATAGGCATATCTTATTGTTTTGAATTCATTTGTTCTTGTTGAACTTGTTGTGAAGCAACTTGAATTATTGAAGGATCTCTAATTACAATACCAGAATAAAGTAGTATTTTTAAAATAATATTTGCTTGCTCTGTTTTAGATAGTTCAAAATTTTGTGACCCTGCTGAATTGTATTGATAATAATTTGCTCCTGAGGGTATTGTAAAATTCCATATAACGTCCGCGGGCTTTCGTAAATACGATACAGTTACGTCCGATGTTATAGTTTTTGGATACACATATATTTTTTGATTTTCGTAAAGATAAATAGGATATGTTAAAGTTGGAGCTAATAAAGGGCTTTTATTTATATATAAAAGTTCATTACGAGCGGACAACTGAGCTTCCGTATCGTCTTTATATATAACCGTTCCTAATTTATAAAAATCGCTAGGAGTGGTGGTTATAAGCACTATAGCATCTAAAGCAGGAGGTGACGTAAATATTATAGAAGATCCATTAATAGTAAAGCTATTGTTGTATATCCCATTTATAGTAACTGTAGTAATTCCTGACGCAAACTGAGAAGATGTTATTGAAGTTACTGGAAAAGACACTAATGTTCCGTTGCCAACTGCTTGAGCAGTAGCATTCGATAATCCCGAAGCTATAGGCGTGTTAAAATATCCGCCATTGGCTACATAAGTACAGTTTCCGTATGATTTAAAAATAGAAATTGATTGATCTATGTTTTTAACACGATCTGCGTATTCGGTATCGTTATCTGGTCTGCGTATTTGTTGATTTAGTGAATCAAAATAATTTTCAAATATTTCAAGTTGTACTTGCGTAGCAACCTTATTAAATTCGTCTGGTGATAGGTTACCTCTCTGTTCTTTATTAAGAATGAGTAACACCGTTTTATAAACTATGTCTACATTTACTGCCATTTTATTTCTTTTATTATAAATATTAACCGGTCCCAATTAAGAAACCGGCCAATACTAATTCACCATCTATAATATAATTACGTGTTTTTTTAAAAAACTACTATAAAAACTTCTTTTCTATAGATCTAAATACTTCCATTCCCTCATCGGTCTTAAAGTAAGCAGCCATAGCTGAATACGGATTTTCATCAAAGGGTACAGACATTAATTTTCTGCCATTAGATGCCCAAGAAAAAGTTCTTTGATCTTGCGATAAATTAATTACTCCAGCTTCAGTGGCTTTAATAGCGGTATTACGTAAGCTAACATTATCATCTTGTGCTAATTCTAAAAATAATTCAGGGTTTCTATTTGCAAATAACCTTAAATCTCTTTTTATTTCTTTAGAAGATAATTTACTTACTTCGCTACCTATTTCAACACGTAGTATTGCTTCAGCATCATCAATATCCATTTCTCTTGCAAATACTGCTGCATCTGTTTGTAAGTCCAGCATTTCTAAATCATCGTAAGCTTCTTCAACTGGATCATATTCTTGATACAATTTATTTTTTGAAGGATGATATAATGAAAGTAATTTTTGTAAATTTTGTTGTTCCTTAGGAACTCTTAAATCTCCATTTCTAAACATAATATGCCCCATCGTAGCCTCACCTTCTTGTTCTTCTTTAAAAGGTGAATCATGATTAGTTGCATATCTTATTTCTTTTTGTTTCCTAGTTTTTTCATCAAAATAAAGTAATGCATGCTTACGCGTATGCTTGCCTGGTAGTGTTAAAGTAAGAGGAGTGTATCTACCTGTTAAATAGTATATTCTATCTTTAATTTCCCACTCAGGTTTTCCTGGTTCTACGGTTTCAACGTGTTGCCATTCTTTTGTTGTTTCAGTTGGTTCAACTGATGTTGTAACTTCATTTATAGACTCCTCTAGGTCTACTTGTTTTGCAACCGCTTTTTTTGGTTGCGCTTTTTTATTTGCCATAATATGATATAATTTAATAGTTTAAAAGTAATGATTACCCCCGTCATTACAACGAGGGTAACTATTACATTATTGTTGACTAATTATAGTCCTTTGAATAATACAAAGTTGTTAGCAGCTTGTGTTACTAAACATCTTTCAGAAAGAAAGTTTACTTCCATTGCATCAAGTGTTGAGTTACTAGCTCCACCAACAGATCCTGTTAACCAAGATTTCATTCTACGATCATCAGTTTGAGAAGCTCTATATCGTACGTGCAAAAATGGACGTCTGATATTTGTTCCTAATGCTTGATCATAAACAGTTGAAGTTCCAGCTGGTACTAATACACCTTCAATTGAATTAACTCCATTGATTGCTCCACGAGTAGATGCATCATTTAAGTATTTCCAATCTGTTTTGTAAAAGTCATAAGA
>Ga0208814_1001015_pt1 | contig 14130 bp, 16 predicted proteins | sample MalvirAntarct_55_FD_184253 | JGI IMG/M metagenome (GOLD analysis project Ga0208814, IMG submission 184253) | Marine viral communities from the Global Malaspina Expedition - Malaspina viral metaG Antarct_55 (SPAdes) (version 2) | ecosystem: Environmental > Aquatic > Marine > Oceanic | place...
CTTCTCTGCTTTTAGAATTACCATTATTTAATAATCCTGTTCGTTATGTTCTGGCAATTCTTTTGATATTAGTAGAATTGTATTTTGGCTATATTGTATATAAATATATATATTTATATAAAAAAAAGTAACAAAGTTACATAACAGAACATTCATTTAGTTGCATATTGCACCCACAAACAGGGTGTTTTTATGTTAATTCAAGCGTTACAGCAAAATCAAGAAATCCGATCAGCTTCTATTGTTACAGATGGCGGTGGCTTTTTCAATTGGTTTGGTGGTGGTGCAGTTACCAAAAAAGGCACTTCTGTAAATAGATCTACAGCTTTAACGCTTTCTGCATTTTATAACGGAATTACAATTATTTGCAACGATTACGCAAAGCTACCAAAACAGGTGGTAAAAAAGGTAGATGGCAATACAGATTCATTTACTTCACATCCCTGCGATTATCTAATAAACGAACGGCCGAATAATTATATGAATGCCTTCGGTTTTGATTCAATTCTTTTAAAATGTGCAATTTTAAAGGGGAACGGTTACGCAGAAATAATTAGAAATAAATTCAACGGACAGGTTGAATCTTTGCAGTATATAGACGAGTCAGAAACGCCTGTTATTGTCAAAAAATTTGAAGGGCAATTGTTTTATCACTTTGATAATAAAATTATAGAATCAAAAAACATTCTCCATTATAGATCTCTTTTTTCAGACAATGGTATTACAGGCATTGGCATTGTAACCTTTGCTGCTAAATCTTTAGGTGTTGCATTGTCTTCACAAGAATTTGCAGAAGAATATTATGCTTCTAAAGGGATTGGTACTGGGGTTGTAACTACAACAAAAGAAATGAAAAACGATGCGAAAACCAGATATGGTAACGCGCTGTCTGCTTCTTTGAGCAATTCAAATCCGTTTAAGGTTGCTGTTGTTGATGAAGCTGGATCATTTCAGCACATTAAGCTAACGCCTCAGGAATCTATGTTTTTAGAAACGAACAAGCATGCAATTGGCGAGGTTGCAAGGTGGTTAAATCTTCCTGTTTTTAAATTAAAAATCACAGAAAATCAGAACAATTCAAACATGGAAAATCAAAGTATTTCACATGTTTCAGATTCAATTCTGCCTTGGGCCATGATAAACCAGCAAGAGTATAACGCTAAATTATACACAGTAACTGAAAGGATGCAAGGTATTAGGACAGATTTTGACATTAGTTCATTAATGCAGGCTGACAAAAAAACAGAAGCAGAATATTATAACAAAATGATTTTCTCTGGCACCATGACAAGGGCAGATGTTAGAAAAAAATTAGGCTTAAATAAAATTGTAGGTTTAGATCAGCCTTTAACGCCTGTAAACATGCAAACGCAAGAGCAAATAAATAAAAAATTAAATAGCAAAACAAATGACTAAAAAATTAACTGCTCGCATTGTAACGCGTGACGCATATGTAAGAAGCACAACAGCTGAAATGCTAGAAAATAGACAAGTTGAATTTGTTATTTCTTCAGATGCTGTTGATTCATACAGCACAGTATTTAAAATGTCTGGTTGGGATCTTAACAGATATGAGCGGAATCCTATTGTTTGTTATCAGCACAGGTCATATTCAGAAGATCCAGACAACTTAATAGGGACTTCAACAATTAGAATTGAAGACAATATGCTAATTGGCACAGTAACCTTTGAAGATGCAGATGTTAATCCAAGAGCTGAAAAGATCTTTAGAAAAGTGCAAGCTGGAACATTAAGAATGGCTTCTGTAGGTGCTAGAGTTTTGAAAGCTCACTTAGGGGATGAAGAAAAAAACGAAGACAAGGAAGTACTGTATTTTGATAGATCAGAGTTAATCGAGTGGTCTATTGTTTCAGTTGGTGCAAATCCTGATGCGCACAAAAGAAATGCAGAAACATTAAAAGAAATTAAAACATCAATCGTTGCAGAAATTCCTGTTACTGATGTTGTAAATGTTAAAAAAAGAAGTGTTCAAGAAGCACAAATATTGATTAATAATAATAGAAATTAAATGAAAAGTTCAGTTGAATTAAAAGTAGAACGTGCTTCTAAAATTGATGCACAACAAGTAATTGCAGATGCTGCAAAATCGGCTGGTTTTACACCAGATCAAGAAGAAAGATTTGATGCTTTACAAGTAGAAATTGACAACGTAAATTTGTCAATAGAAAGAGCAGAAAAATTTGAAGTAAGCCAGGCAGCAAGATCTGCAGCTGGTCAAAATGTTACCGCGCCTGTAATAGATGCGCCAAAGAAAATAGCACGTTTTTCTTTATTAAAAGCTTTAAGAACTCTTTCAAACGGTAGTGCATTGACTGGAGCAGAAAAAGAAGTTCACGAACAAACGCAAACAGAAATGCGTGCGCAAGGTTTAGAAATTAAAGATGGTCTGGTTATTTCTTTGCCAATGCAAAACAGAAATCAGTCTGTAGATGGTAATTCAGGAGCAAAAGGGGGCGCGTTAGTTGCTTCTGATCCTGCATTAGTAAGACCATTACAACCAACAATGGCCTTAGAGGCTTTGGGTGTGAATGTTATGAGTGGGTTAGTTGGAGATGTGCCGCTGCCTACTTCTGGGGCTTTTAGTTTTAGTTATGCCGCAGAAAATGCAGCAGTTTCTCCAACAGATGTAGGTTTTGCAGGTCCTACTTTAAAGCCAAAGCGTTGCGCTGGTGTTGTAGATATTTCTAAAAAATTGCTTGCACAAACTTCTTTTGATATTGAGGCATACATTATAGAGCAAATAAATATTGCTTACGGTAATGCCGTTTTACAAAACGCAATAAATGGGGCAGGAGGGGATGCGCCAAATGGTTTGTTAAATTTAATAACTACCAATGTCAACACGACAGCAGGAGTTGGAACTTATGACACAATTGTAGCGTTAGAAGGGTTAATTGACGATGCAGACGCTGGATCAGTTAATAGAGGTTATTTATCGGACACTAAATTAAGATCTGCTTTAAAAACCACAAAAATAGATGCTGGTTCTGGTGTTTTCTTAACAGATGGTAAAGAATTAAATGGTTACAATTACATGACTTCTACATTGGTACCAACTTTAGACACAGACAAACATCCAATAATATTTGGTGATTGGAATCAGTTAACAGTTGGGTATTGGGGTTCTGTTTCTATTATGGTAGATCCATACACGCAAGCAGCAAACTCAAATGTTAGATTAATTATTGAAGGCTATTCAGATGTTGCCGTTTCAAATGAAAAAGCGTTTGCAGTTAACAAAGTAATGACATTATCATAGTTTTTTTTTCATAGTGATTTGAGTTAATTTGAAAGGCCTTTGTTGTAATGGCAAAGGCTTTTTTTTAAAAAAATTAAAATGGCAGTAGTAAAAAAATTAAAAGTAAGAATATTAGAGCCTGTAGCTGGAAAGTGGTTTTTGTCTGCAAGTCCTGGTGATGTTGTAGAGTATTCAAAAGCATTTGCAGAAGAACTTGTAGAAAGCAAGTATGCAGAGTTTGTTAGCAAAACAAAAAAATAATTTATGGCATTTGTACAAAATTTAAATCATTATTCACCAAAAATAGTAAGCTTGCAAAAGGCAAAGAAGCAAATGCGTTTTGATGATCCAGGAGCAGCACATTTAGAAGATGATTTAATTGAAGCGTACATTGATGCTGCAATTGTAAAGGCTGAAAACTTTATAAACTCAGAGATTTCAGAAAAAAAATTTAGAATAACAGGCAAAGATTTTGAAGATGTGCTGACATTTTCTAAGCAGATTATAAGATCAGTAGATTCTTTTACATACAGAAAAAAAGATGGCACAGTTGAAACTGTACCAGCAACAGAGTATTCATTGCAATCAACAGATGAGTATCAAACTTCTGTAGTCTTTAATGAAGATTATGAGTTGCCTGAGATTATGCAATTTAAGCCAGATGTCGTAACATTAGATGTAACTGTTGGCTATCCAAATAAAAAGGTCCCAAAAGATATAATTGTTGCTATTTTATTAATTGCTTCTAGTTATAATGAAAACAGACAAGATACAGTAAAAGACAAAAAAACAGCTTCAGAAAATCTGTTGCAATCATACAGACGCTACTAATTGAAAGATAAAGTCTACATAGGTGAGTTAAAATACAGGATTTCTATTTTGCATGAAAACCCATATAATTCAATTCTAAATGGCGAATCATTGCCAAATTGGCTTGTATTAAAATCGTGCTGGGCTAACTATGTAGAAAATAGTGCTGAAGAGGATGAAGATGGCAGGGTTCGGTCAATTTTTAATTCATCGTTTATTGTTAGATATGATAAACAATTAATAAAAGGAAAAGCGGCAGAAATGCTGGTACAAGATTCAGACGGATTAGAATATAATATTGTTTCCGTAGTTCAGAAGGTGCCAAAGCAATATTTGCAAATAAATACGGTAAGGCGTGAGTAAGTCATTGATTGAAATTAAAGGTTTTGATAAATTAAAGTCAAAGATTAAATCATTAACAAATGATAAAGTAAAGCGCAGAGAAGTAGAAAAAATACTAGGTCAAGTCGCAAATCCTACAGTAAAAGTTGCAAAACAGATGGCTCCTGTAAGTAAGAAGCCGCACGTTCAAAAAAGAAAAAGTCAGTCTTTTGGTACTTGGGTTATGCCAGGAACAGGTAAAAAAAGTATTGGAAAAAAGACAATGCGAAGGTCAAGAAATCCAACTGTTTTTGTAAGCCCTAGAAGCACAAGAAAAGCAGATGGTTGGTATCTAAGGCAGTTTGTAATAAGAGGAACGAAGAGAATTAAATCGAATGCTTTCATAGATAAAGCCTATGGTCAAACAAAAGGATTGATCTCTGCTGATGCAGAAAAAAGGATGGAAAGATATATTCAAAAGCAAATAAATAAATTGAGTTCGTAAATGTTAGCAGAAATAGCAAATACAGTTTGGGCAGATTTAAGGTATTATTCAAATCTTACTTCCTACTTAACTAGAAGTCATCTAGGAGTAAGGCCGCTTGTTGCTGAGAAAATAGACGGAAATAAATTTGTGACTTATGAAATTAAATTTATAGCTGCAGAAACAAAAGGCGGTGTTCGTCAGTTTAAAGTGACTGTCAATTCATGGGCACCTTCTTACACGTTAAGTGTAACAATTGCAGATCAAGTAGAAGCGGCTTTTGGTGCATCTTCAAATTTTTATAGCTATGAAAGCGCAGAAAGTTTTTTTGCAGAACAAGAACAAATTTATACACAGCAAATATTTAACATTAAAAAGTAACATTAAAAAGTAAAATTATGGCATTTGACATTAAAGGAAGCCTGTTAAGGGTAACAGTCGACACAAAAACAATTTATCATGAGATCGATTTTTCTTATGGACAAACAACAGAGTTTCAAGAGCTTGCGTCTAAAGATGTAGAGCATTCTGTAAACCCTGGCAAAATTACTTATTCATTGTCTGGAAACGGTTATGCAGATAATAGTTCAGGGGATGCGCAAGAAGATATAAGTTCATTGTACGAATGGAACGCTTCAAAAGCAAAAAAAGCAATTTCTATTGGTGATGGTGTTTCTGGAAATATTGCAATTTCTGGAAATGCATATTTAGAAACAGTAGAAATTCAGTCAACTGTTAATGAGGTGGTTACTTATTCATGGACCATGCGAGTAACTGACGCAACAGTTGGTGTAACAGCTTAATCAAAAAAAAGCGGTTAGATTATAGCCGCTTTTTTTAAACTCAAACTATATGAAAATCAAAATAAATAATAAACAGTACAGAGTTAAGTTTGGTGTTGGTAGCACTAGGCGAATTGTTGAGCATTACGGATATTCTAAACCTTCAGATTATGAAAAAATAGTTAAGAAATTTAATTTACAAAATTTAGAAGATCCAACATTTGCGCAGTTGGGTTTTATGGCGATGTTGTTCAAATCAGCTGTTTTAAATGCTGGTCATGATGATGATTTCACAACAGACGATGTTCTGGATTCTATAACAGCAAGTCCTGAATTAATGGCTGACTTGATTGCAGAATTTGAAAAATCACAAACTCCTGCAGTTGCAAACCCAGCAAAGCGGGGAAAGTAAAAAACTCAAAAGAAGCAGTTTGTTTTGATCCTACTTTTGATGAGTTAGAGCAGTTGGCTTGTGGTGAATTAGGCTTAAAGCTTAAATATTATTATTCTTTGACAGAACGACAATTTAATAATATTTTAATTGGTTGTAGAAAAAAAGAAGAAGAAAATTTTAAAATAAAGCTGGTTTTAAACAGGCGTTTAGAGTTTGCAATAATTGCACCGCATTTAGACAAAAAGCACAAGAGTCTAACACCAGAAAAATATATGCCGTTTGCGTGGGAAAATGTGCAGGGTGTTGAAGATAGGCGTTTTTTTACAGCAGAAGAAAAGGCAGTAATTGCAAAGAAGTTAGAACAAACCAATAAAAAAGAATAAGTGGCAGGTTTAGCAAGTATCAATATTAAGTTTATTGCAGATTTAGCACAGTTTTCTTCAGGGATGCAAAACGCAAACCGAAAGATTGCTAAAATGGGGCAAAATCTTACAAAGGTTGGTAAAAATTTAACGGTAGGGCTTACAGCTCCAATTGTTGGATTAGGTACTTTAGCAGTGAATTCTTTTGCAAGTTTAGAGCAAGAAATGGCAAAAGTAAAAGCAATTTCTGGTGCTACTGCTAAAGAGTTTTCTTTACTGCAACAAAATGCAAAAGACTTAGGACAAACTACTAGATTTACTGCTGTTCAAGTAGCACAATTACAATTAAATTTTTCTAAGTTAGGATTTAACCCGAAACAGATTTTGGCAGCTACAGAAGCAACCTTAGAGCTTTCTCTAGCTACTGGCGAAGATTTAGCGGAAAGTGCGTTAGTTGCTGCATCTACATTGCGGGGTTTTGGGTTAGATGCTTCACAAACTCAAAGAGTGGTGGATGTAATGGCAAGCAGTTTTAGCGGTTCTGCTTTAAATCTAGATAAATTTAAAACTGCAATGTCTACGCTTGCGCCAGTTGCTAAAACTGCTAATGTTTCATTAGAAGAAGCTACTGGGTTGTTGTCTGTTTTAGTTAATGCAGGGATCGATGCTACTACCGCTGGAACAGGGTTGAGAAATGTTTTTCTTGACATTGCAGATAAAGGTTTTACTATGGATGCTGCTTTGAAGCAAATACAAAATAGCACAAATAAGAATAAAACAGCAATGGATTTGTTCGGTAAAAGGGGTGCTACTGTTGCTAATGTTTTGGCAGATAATGTAAAGGAGGCACAAGCCTTTACAAAAACGTATGGTCAAGCTGCAGGATCTGCTAAAAAAATGGCCGACATCATGGATAATACTCTACAAGGTGCTTTTTTTAGAGTAAAATCTGCTGTAGAAGGTGCTTTTATTTCTATTGGAGACATATTAGCTCCAGCCATAAAGAAATTATCTGAAAAGATTATTTCATTGGTTGGTGATTTTAATAGTCTTAATCCAGAAACTAAAAAATTTATTTTAATTCTTGGAGGTATTGCTGCAGCGGTTGGTCCTCTATTGGTATTGGCTGGTACAATTTTGCCAGCAATTGTAACTGGGTTTATTAATTTAAAAACTGTATTGATTGCCTTGCAGGGTGGTTTTATAAAATTAACAGCTATAATTGCAGCCAATCCTTTTGGTGCTTTGGCGGTTGCAATTGCAGCAGTTGCAAGTTATTTTATTTTTTTTAATAAAGAAACGGAAGAGGCAGTAGCAATTCAATCTACTTTACAGCAAGTAAATGAAAAAGCCTCTAAGTCAATTGTTAAACAAAAATCTAAATTACAAGAGCTGTTGTTCACAGCTAAAAATGAAAATATTGCAAAGACTGCGAGAATAAAAGCAATAAAAGAATTAAACCGACTATCACCTCAATACCTTGGAAATTTAACACTAGAAACAATTAATACTAAATCTACTACAGATGCACTAAAATTGTATAATGAAGAGCTGTTAAGAAACGCAAGAATAAAAGCTGCGCAAGAAAAGCTAGAAGCAATTTCTGGTCAGATTATAGAGCTTCAATTAAAAGCAGAAAAAGAAAGTATAAGAAGAGCTAAAAGAATTTTAAAATTAAAAGAAGACGCTAACACAGCAGATGATTTTGCTAAGATAGCTATTTTAGAAAAAAATGATGCTACAAGTTCTGGTTCTATTTTAATAGACTATCAGATTGGACTATTAAAAGAAGAACAAAATATTTTATTAGGTATTTTAGATACAAATAAAAAAATTAATCAAGAAAAGACAGGTGGTGTTGACGGTGGCGCCACTAGACCAAGAGCCGAAGCATTAGACACAAGTTCTTTTTCTGTTGGTATTTCTCCACTTGTTGAAGGTGTAACTGCAGATGCAGCAAACTTAGATTCGGTACTAACAGGAGTTAAAGATAATTTCATAGACTTTTCAGATCAGATGAGCCAGGCAGTTACACAAATGGCAACAGATGTCTTGGTTGGTTTTGGTGAAATGATTGGTGCTTTGCTTTCTGGTACTGCGTCAATGGGTGATGTTGCTGGGGCTTTATTGGGTACTATTGGGGGTATTGCTGTACAGCTAGGAAAGGCCGCAATACAAATTGGGGTTGCAAATTTAGCAATTAAGGCATCTTTTAAAAATCCGTTTACTGCTATTGCTGCAGGTGTTGCATTGGTTGCTTTGGGTTCTGTAATTAAAAATACAGCCAATATAACAAAAGGACAAGATGCTGGAGGGTTTGCAAATGGTGGTGTTGTTGGTGGTTCTTCTTTTAGTGGTGATAGATTGTTTGCGCGTGTTAACAGCGGTGAAATGATTTTAAATACTAGACAGCAAGGAAATTTGTTAGGAATGTTGCAGCCTTCAGGATCTGGGCCAATGAATTTAAATATAGAGGTACAGGGTAAAATACGAGGTGAAGATTTGGCATTAAGTGCTTCAAGGGTTTCAAAGCGTAAAAACAGAATCGGTTGATGGAATATAAAATTCAAATATTTGATACTGTAGACGGTTCATGGGTTACCTCTGAACGCTTTTCAGAACTAGGCTCTTTGTTGTTGGTTAAAAACGGATCTGATGATAAAATTCAAGACATTGTAAGTACTGAATTGCAGTTCACAATTATAGACAATTCTAATAATGACGCAGTATATGCAGATCTTTTTACAGCAAATGAATATCGTTTTAAAGTTTCTTTAACTAATTTAGATACAAATCAAATTGATTTTGTTGGATTCCTGCTGCCTGAAACGTATTCAGAGCCTTACCAATATAAGCATATTACATTAAATTTTACAGCCGTTTGTGGGCTTGGACTTTTAAAAGGTAAATTCTTTGCGCCTGATTTTTATAAAGATGAGCATTCTGTAATTGATATTATAACAACTGCCTTGGCTTTTACAGGGTTAAATTTAAATCTTCGCTTTGCTGCAGCATTAGAGCCGTCAGCTGATGATAATTTTGAGAATGTCTTTTTAGACATGCGTCACTACTATGATGCAGAAAAAGATAAATATACAAGCGTTTATGATGTATTAGTTGAACTTCTTATTTCGTTAGGTTGCGTGTGCTTTCAGGAGCAGGGCCAATGGTTTATTGAAGGATATAATAAAAGAACATTAAGCACTTACATTGGATCTAGCTTTAACTCAGATGGAACACTACAAGAAAAAACAAAGTTTGCGCGTACTCGTGTTGTTGCGGTGCCGTTGGCAAATCCAACAGTTACAATAAATCCAACAATAAAAAGTGCAACAGCAAAAAAGAAGGTTGCGTTGGTTGCCCTAAATGATGGGGTTACAAGAATTAAAGAACGTGGTATTGTTGGAGAAATAGCAGCAAATAAAATAGTATTCCCTGCTGCATGGTTGCAGCATAACGGTATAAATGCATCAGCAAACATTGCTAATTTATTGGTCCGTTTGCCGATACGTTTTCATGAATCATTGTCAACTATTGCAACAGATTATATTTCACTTTTTAAACGAATTAATATTCGTAAAGGAATGCGGATTAGATTTAAGTTAAAAATAAAAATTGAATCAGATACAACAGATACAGGTTTGCTGGAGGCTTATGTTGAAGATGGTACTTTTACAGATCCTTTAAAATATGATTTGCGTTTAAATTCTTCTTCTGTTGTCTCAAATTATTCTGGATCAAATCAGATAAACCAGGGGATTTTAAGTTTTGACAAAAACAAAAATGCAGAAATAGATTATACGTTTATAGCTGCGGAAGCTGGAGTACTAGATTTGCGAATTTACCAGCCATACAGCACAACTTTTATACCTTTTAAGTCTTTTGAATTTACAGCAATAACAGTTGCGGAAATTGGCGAGGGTTTAGAGGATGATTCTTTTACAGTTTTAGTCAATGATAATTATTCAACACTTATAGATATAAATGTGCCTATTGCAGATCATATAAATTCAGGCGCAAAGTCGTTTCAGTTACAGAAATATAGGTCTTTTGGTGCTACTTATGAATCTGTTACAATAACAACATTGTATTCTTTTGAGGCAAACAGCAAGTTTTATGCAGTTTTAAGTTTGTTAGATTTAACACTATTAGAGCGGCATAGAAATTCAATTTACATTGCTGGTGTTCTTTTTACTGTTAATGATATAATTTTTAATTATAACAATGCGGAGCAGATGGTAATTGAAACAGCTTCATTGCTGCCAGATGCTACTGTTTTATCGGTAAGGGTTTACAGTTATGATTTTAGTTTGCCTAATTTATTAAACTCAGAATCATATACTGATTCACTTACAAATATAGAAAGAGATCGTTTTTTAAAGGCCTACGCTAAAGTGATAAGCAGACTGTTTAGCAAAGAATCTTTTGTTGTAGATGGGGAGTTTTTAGGAAAAATTTCTTTCAATGATTTAATTAATTTTCCGTTTGCAAATATTAGCAATTTTTATGTATCAAACTGTACATACAACTTAACGGCAAACACAACTAGTGTAATGCTTCATCAATGTTTGTATGATGCGGCTGCAGATACTCCTTCGGCATTTCCGCCTTTTGTGTATGCGGGTGAAGATGTGACTATAAATAATGCAGAAACAACTTCATCGTTGTTGGCAACAGCTTATGATCAAGATGGCTGGATAGCCTCGCAAATTTGGGAGCAGGTGACGCCAGCAAGTCCGCTGGCGACCTTTTCAGCAGTTACAGCTTTAGGTACAAATTTATCCAATCTTACAGAAAGCTTGTATGAATTTAAAATTACTGTAACAGACAACGATGGATTGACCGCTTTTGATTCTGTAAGGGTGATTAGAAATTTAGATTATACAATTGTTTTAACGCAGACGTTAACAGAATCAGAAGATGAAAATGTAAAAAGAGAGAAACGAATTTTTGACATGTCTGTAACGCCACAACTGCCAGCTGGCACGTCTTTAAATTTAAGTATAGATGTAATTCTTGAAACAATTGCAACAGGAAATTCTGCAGACGCTGACGCGTCTATGCTAATCCAAAAAAACAATGTAGACATTTTTAATAATGATAACATTCAGAATGATCCGTATTTAAATGAAACATTTACAATGAATTTTGCTGACAGTGATTCTGTTAGCTTTACGTTAGAGGCGCAAGGATATTTTGATTATGGAACAAATGACAACTTTTATGCGTTGTCGCAATTTATAATTCAAAGCGCAATTGTTATAAATGGATCTGGAACTGTTGTTAATTTGCCAAATGGTCAAAGTGTTAGCGTTACATAAAAAGTAAAAAAATGAGTGAAAAATATTTTATAACCTTTTCAAGTCCTGTGCATGTAACACCTGAATCAGTAGGTGTTTTTGAGCCTGGGGTTTTTGAATTAAATGTATTTGATTAAATGGCAATAGTTAAAAGATTAGTAAAAGGAAGTCCGTTAACTGCTGCAGAGCATGATGGAAATATAGACGAACTTTTAAAGTTTGGAAATTATAATTATACAAGTTTCTTTGGTACAATTACCTTATTAGATTCACATAGATATCTTGAAAGCTTAGGGGGTATGTCTGCAAGTTATTTGCAAATACCTGCAGGTTTAAGAGTCCAGGAATACGAGGTTATATGTTCACATTCTGGAAGCTTTACAATAACTGCAGGGGCTGGTGTTTCTATTAATATTGTAAATAATTCTAATCCGTCATCTTTAGGCGGTACTATATCACAGGGCCATAGTGCTAAGTTAATACATAAAGGGTCCGATAATTATTTAATAATCAAATACTAAATTTTTAACATGACACAAATTTACGATTTCCCAGACCATAAAAAAGGTGATACATTCAAGTCTGTAGCATTTACGTTAGTAAACTCAGGGACATTATTGCCGATTAGTTTAGAGGGTGCTAGTATTCAATGCCAATTTAGATATGGAAGTAGAACAGGCGCAAAAGTGCATGATGTTAATTCTACATCTGGAATTACAATTATTGAAGGGTTGGCGGGTAAATTTAAGATAAATCAGTTAACAAGCATTTATTGGGATGTTGGGACCTATTTCTATGATATTGAAATAACTTTTGCTGATGGTATTATTAGGACTTATGTAGAGGGATCAATTACAATAAACCAAGATGCTACTTATGGATAGTATAACACTAAAAATAGAGCAAGAAAATGAGCCTGTTACAATTTTAGTAGATAATCCTTCAGAAAATGTAACATTAATAATTGCAGAAGTTGGTGGTCCTGTAGATTTATCTGCAGTTCTGTCTAGGTTGGCAGCAATAGAGCAAAAAACAAATCTTATAACAGTTACAAGTTCAATAAATTTAGATACAATTTCAGTTGGTGTTGATGGTGAAAGTCCAATTATAACAAGTGGCGCAAATGCTGTTGATATTTTAGAAAACACAGGAGCTGGTCAGTTAGTTTATACAATTGTTGCAACAGATAATGTTGCGGTTGCTTCTTATGCCATTGCTGGCGCAGATGCTGCGTTCTTAACGCTTACAGATAATCTTGTTACTTTAACAGCTGATCCAGATTTTGAAACTAAATCTAGTTATGCATTTACAGTTACAGCAACAGATGCTGCTGGAAATGTTAGTAGTCCGCAGGCTGTTTCTTTTGGTGTTTTAGATATAGACGAGCAAAGCCCAAGTATAACAAGTGGCGCAAATGCTGTTGATATTTTAGAAAACACAGGAGCTGGTCAGTTAGTTTATACAATTGTCGCAACAGATAATGTTGCGGTTGCTTCTTATGCCATTGCTGGCGCAGATGCTGCGTTCTTAACGCTTACAGATAATCTTGTTACTTTAACAGCTGATCCAGATTTTGAAAATAAATCTAGTTATGCATTTACAGTTACAGCAACAGATGCTGCTGGAAATGTTAGTAGTCCGCAGGCTGTTTCTTTTGGTGTTTTAGAAGATCATGACACAACTTCTTTTATCACGACTTGGCGAACAACTTCTTCAAACGAAAGTATCACAATTCCTACGGCTTCAGGAGTCTACAATTACGACATCAGCACCTCAGATGGTCAAAATTTTACAGGTGTTGCAGGAGGTCAAACAATAACTTTTGGTGCTGCAGGAGATTATGATATTTCAATAAGTGGCACATTTCCTCAAATTTTCTTTAATAATAGTGGGGATAAAGACAAACTAATAAAAGTTAAACAATGGGGAAATATTGCTTGGGGTTCTCAACAAAACAAAGCGTTTTTTGGTGTTGCAAATTGCGATTGGACAGCTACAGATTTTCCTAATTGGTCAAATGTCACTCGAATGAGTGGTACATTCAGAAGTTCATCTTTTAACGGCAATCTTACAAATTGGGATTTTTCAAATGTTACAAGACTCGATGTTGGTTTTTATAACTCTTCATCTTATGCGGGTGTTGGATTGGGTTCGATTGATGTTGGTAATGTAACAAATTTTAGTTTAGCATTAAGAGGTACAAACGTTGATCAAAATTTATCATCGTGGGATATAACAAGCGCAACAAATTTCACAAACTTTGCACAAAATACTACTTTTTCAACATCAAATTATGATGCCATTTTGATTGGTTGGGAGGCAACACTTCAAGCAGCTTTTCCCAATGGAAGCGGATATACACCTACTATAAATATAAGTTTTGGCGGTGCGGAATATACTGGGGGTGGAGCAGCAGCA
>Ga0208814_1001016_pt1 | contig 14127 bp, 11 predicted proteins | sample MalvirAntarct_55_FD_184253 | JGI IMG/M metagenome (GOLD analysis project Ga0208814, IMG submission 184253) | Marine viral communities from the Global Malaspina Expedition - Malaspina viral metaG Antarct_55 (SPAdes) (version 2) | ecosystem: Environmental > Aquatic > Marine > Oceanic | place...
AGCGGGCTTCGAGGTCAAGCGGATTCCCGGCTTAGGCCATAAGTGGGAAAACCTGCAGGGCCAGCTTGTCACGCCGCGAGAAACCCCGCAGACCCCTTGGTTCGCGCGCCCTTCGCATCAACCGGCGCAGCGCAAAGCGCTGGTGATTGGCGCAGGCCTCGCGGGTTGCGCCAGCGCCGCCAGCCTGGCGGCGCGCGGATGGCAGGTGGCACTGCTGGAACGGCACGACGATATTGCCCAGGAGGGTTCTGGCAACCCGCAGGGCGTGCTCTATTTGAAGCTCTCAGCGCACGGCACCGCGCTCTCGCAGCTTGTGGCCAGCGGCTTTGGCTACACCCGCCGGCTATTGCACAACCTGCAGCGCGGACAGGACTGGGATGCCTGCGGCGTGCTGCAGCTCTCCTTCGATCATAAGGAAAGCGTCCGCCAGGCGGCACTTTCCAACGCCTTCCCGCCCGGTCTTCTGCATGCGGTGCCGCGCGAAGAGGCCGAGCGGCTGGCGGGCGTAGTGCTGGACCATGGGGGGCTGTTCTATCCGGATGCCGGCTGGGCGCACCCACCAGCGCTGTGTCGCTGGCTGATCAAGCACCCGTCGATCGAGTTGCATCGCCATCGGCACCCGCTCGAACTGCGTCGAAGCGGCGAGCAATGGCAGGCGCTGGCCGGCGATGAGCTGGTGGCCGAGGCGCCGGTCGTGATTCTGGCCGGCGCTGCCGATGCCAAGCGGTTCAGTCAAAGCGCCTGGCTGCCACTCAAGCGGATTCGCGGGCAGATCACCGCCCTGCCGGCGAACGAACAAAGCGCCGCATTGCGCACCGTGTTGTGTGCGAAAGGATATGTCGCCCCGCCACGTGAGGGTCAGCATACGCTGGGGGCGAGTTTCAATTTTGCCGAGGCCGATCCCGCGCCGAGCGCTGCTGAACATCATTCGAACCTGGACATGCTCAGGGAGATTTCCGGCGATCTGCATCAGCGCCTGGACGTCGAAAGCTGCGACACAGACCAGCTGCAAGGACGTGTCGCGTTCCGCTGCACCAGCCCCGACTATCTACCCATCGTTGGCGCCCTAGCCGATCCGGAATGTTTCGCCGAGACCTATGCCGTGCTGGCAAAGGATGCCCGCCAGGTGCCCGATAAGCCATGCCCCTGGCTTGACGGGCTGTACGTGAACACCGCCCACGGCTCGCGCGGCCTGATTACCGCGCCCCTGGCCGGGGAATTGCTCGCATCCTGGCTGAATGACGAACCCCTGCCAGTGCCGCGAGCCATCGCAGAAGCCTGCCATCCCAATCGATTCCTGCTGCGCAAACTCATCCGCCGGACCGACTGACTGACTGACCGCGATCGCCTGGCGCTCGCACGCCAGGTACGCGGCCTCGCCGTAGCACTAGCATCGACGAAACGGCTCGTCCCAAAACGGACGGGAAGTTTCGGTTTCGATATCGGCCCGGCTCAAGCCGATGTCCTTGAGCATCTCGTCGCTCAATGCCGCGAGCTGCTGACGCTGACGATACAACGCATGCCAGCGGGTTAACTGCTGCCAGACCGCATGCAACGACCGGCCGAATGAGTAATGAGCCGTTGTGCTTCTGACGCAAGGTTGAACGAACTCAGCATGGCTTTTCATCTGGGATACCTCCGAGTGGATGGCGTCAGTGTCCTGCCCGGCTTATGATCAATCCAACGAATGTTTCTGATGGTGTACATCTCGGAGATTGATGGATGGCCAATTACCCCAGTATCGATGCAGAGCTGCTGCGCAGCTTTGTGGCAATTGCCGATCACGGCGGCTTTACCCGAGCGGCCGAAGCCGTCAATCGCACGCAGTCGGCGATCAGCATGCAGATGAAGCGCCTGGAAGAGGATGTGCTGCAACGGTCGGTATTCGAGCGCGATGGGCGTCAGGTCAAGCTCACCGCCGAGGGCCAGATCCTGCTCGGTTACGCACGGAGAATCCTCAAACTGCACGGCGAGGTGCTGACGACTCTACGCGAACCGCACATGGTAGGCTCGGTGCGCATCGGCACCCCGGACGACTATGTAATGCGCTTCCTGCCGGGCATCCTGTCGCGCTTCGCGCAGGCCTATCCGCTGGTACAGGTGGAGGTGCATTGCGAACCGTCTTATCAGTTACTGCAGCGTCGCGACCTGGATCTGTCCATCGTCACCCGCGAGCCGGGCACCGAGATCGGTCAGCTGCTGCGCCGAGAGCGTTTCGTCTGGGCCGAAGCGCCTGGCTTCAACACCCATGAACAACGGCCCATGCCACTGGCCATGTTCAATACCGACTGCTTCTGCCGGGCCTGGGCCTGCAACGCCCTGGACAGCCTGGAAGTACCCTACCGGGTCGCCTATACCAGCCCCAGCCTCTCGGCGCTGATGGCTGTGACCAACGCGGGACTTGCGGTGACCGCGCAGCTGCAGAGCCTGGTGACAGCGGATATGCGCGTACTGGGCGAAGCCGAGGGCATGCCGGAGCTGCCTTCGTGCAGCATTGTCCTGCTGCGCAACGATCGCAACCAGTCTCAGGTCAGCGAGACGCTAGCGGAGCATATCGTCGAAGGTTTTCGTCTGTAGCGGGTCGGTCGATCAGCGCGGCGGCGGTTAGTGTTCCGATCCGCATATCGACGCGGCGCGCAGTAGCGCCGCGGTAATCCCGTGCTGCTCCCACTCCGGCAACGCCGAGAATCGCGCAACGAACTCGGGCGGTAACAGCGAAGGCGCCTGCTGTTGCAGTGCGCGCCCCTCGTCAGTCAATAAAAGCCACTGACGACGGCGGTCCTGATCATCCCGTTGGCGCAACAGCAGTCCGCGCTCAGCAAGGCGGTCGAGTTGCCCGGACAGCGTCGCTGGCGTCAGGCTGACGCGCTTGCTCAAAGCGCTGGCGGTCAGCTGCCGTTCGCTGGCCAGCACCTGCAGAATCATCAGCTGCACCGGGCTCAGCCCACCGAAACGCGCCAGTCGCTTGGCATGCATCTCGGCGTCTTGCTGCAACCGGCGCAAGGCCTGAAACAGAGACAACTCAAGGTTGCTCTCTACCGCTTCAATAGTTTCAGATCGAATGTTTTTTTCGCTCATAGACAGTTAAATCGTGCCGAGTACGGTTTGACATGAAAGCACTATTTTTGTTTCCCTGTAAAACCTGACTGACGCAGCAGAGCGCGATTCAGGCCAGCTGAGGCGCCCCTTAACAAGCCCCTCAGCCACCGAGCCAGAGCGGTACACGCCCGTCTGAAATCCTGAACTTCGCGGTCCGAGCGTCAGTCACACTCCCCAACGGCAATACCGGTAAGGATCCTATGTGTGGCATAGCTGGCGAACTTCGCTTCGATAATCAACCGGCCGACCTGGCCGCGGTTGAACGCATCACCCAATCCCTGACGTCCCGTGGCCCGGACGCCTGCGGCTTCAACAGCCAAGGCCCTCTCGCTCTGGGTCACCGACGCCTGAAGATCATGGATCTGTGCGAGGCCTCTGGCCAGCCGATGATCGACTCGGCGCTCGGCCTGTCCATGGTGTTCAACGGCGCCATCTACAACTACCCCGAATTGCGCGCCGAACTGGAAGCATTGGGCTACAGCTTCTTCTCCGGCGGCGACACCGAGGTCTTGCTCAAAGGCTTTCATGCCTGGGGCGAAGCCCTGTTGCCCCGACTGAACGGCATGTTCGCTTTCGCCATCTGGCAGCGAGACGTGCAAGAACTGTTCATCGCGCGCGATCGTCTCGGTATCAAGCCGCTCTATCTGTCACGCACGGGCGAGCGCTTGCGCTTTGCCTCGACGCTTCCGGCGTTGCTCAAGGGCGGAGATATTGCTGGCGTGCTGAACCCGGTAGCTCTGAATCACTACGTGAGCTTCCATGCTGTGGTGCCGGCGCCGGATACCCTGATCGCCGGAATCGAAAAACTGCCACCCGGCACCTTCATGCGGATTGACGCCAGCGGCAAGAGCAGTGAACACCGCTGGTGGACGCTGGAATTCGGCGCATCGGAAGAAGAACAAGGCTACAGCTTCGAAGACTGGCAGGAGCGCACCCTGACCACCTTGCGTGACTCCGTTGCCCTGCGTCATCGCGCGGCGGTCGACGTGGGCGTTCTGCTGTCCGGCGGTGTCGACTCCAGTTTGCTGGTCGGCCTGCTTCGCGAAGCCGGCGCTGGCGATAACCTGCAGACCTTCTCCATCGGCTTCCAGGATGCCGGTGGCGAGCGTGGCGACGAGTTCAAGTACTCGGATCTGATCGCGGAGCATTACGGAACGCGTCATCACCAGCTGCGCATTCAGGAAAAGGAAATTCTCGAACAGCTACCCGCCGCCTTCCGCGCCATGAGCGAACCGATGGTCAGCCATGACTGCATCGCGTTCTATCTGCTCTCGCGTGAAGTCTCCAAGCACTGCAAGGTGGTGCAGAGCGGCCAGGGCGCAGACGAGCTGTTTGCCGGTTACCACTGGTATCCACAGGTGGACGGTGCCGAGGATCCGGTTGAGGCTTATCTCACAGCCTTCCGTGACCGCAGCTTCGAGGAATACGCCGACACCGTGCAGCAGCAGTGGGTCAAGGGCGACTTCTCCGGCGATTTCGTACGTCAGCATTTCGCCCAGCCCGGCGCCGACGCCGCTGTAGACAAAGCTCTGCGCATCGACAGCACAGTGATGCTGGTCGACGACCCGGTCAAACGCGTCGACAACATGACCATGGCCTGGGGCCTCGAAGCTCGAGTGCCGTTTCTCGACCACAACGTGGCCGAGCTGTCGGCAAAAATTCCAGCCAAGTACAAGCTGCCCGACGGCGGCAAGTACGTGCTCAAGGAAGCCGCGCGCAAAGTCATTCCAGCTGCGGTCATCGACCGTCCCAAGGGTTATTTCCCGGTGCCAGGGCTCAAGCATCTGCAGGGCGACACGCTGAACTGGGTGCGGGAGCTGTTGACCGACCCGAGTCAGGACCGCGGGCTGTATAACCCGGCCATGCTGGACAGGCTGTTCAATAACCCAGAAGGTCAACTGACGCCCCTGCGTGGCTCGAAATTGTGGCAGTTGGCAGCGGTCAATCTATGGTTGAGCGAACAAGGCCTCTAACAACCCGTTCATGACGACGCAATGAGCGAGCGCCGAAGCGTTGCCGTAGTGAAGTCATACAAGCTCCAAGGAATGCACCATGCAGAAGTCTCAAGCCTATGGACAGCGACTGTTGCGCGGCCAGACACCGACCTACGAGCGCTTGCAGCAACGGCTCGCCGAGGATGGCCAGGCGGAACATCAGGCGCCAGTAACACTGCACTGCGGATGGGGCCGGATCTTGATCGGCCACACCTACTCCGACCCTGAGAAGCTCGCGGCCGACCTGCTCCATGAACAGGCCGGTGAGCGGGATATCGCCCTGTACGTCGCCGCGCCGCATCAGGTACTCGCCTATGCGCCGCAGCAGCTGTTCCTTGATCCATCGGACACATCGCGCATCTGGTTCACCGATTACCGCCCGGCTCGCCGGAGCTTCCGCGGCTTCGGCATCCGCCGCGCTCAGAGCGAGGAGGACTGGAAGGCGATCAACAGTCTGTATCAGTCCCGCCACATGCTGCCGGTCAACCCTGAGTTGTGCACACCGCGAGAGCAAGGCGGTCCGGTGTATTGGCTGGCTGAGGACGATGACTCCGGCGAGATCATCGGCAGTGTCATGGGCATCAACCACCACAAGGCGTTCAATGATCCGGAGAACGGTTCCAGCCTCTGGTGCCTGGCGGTCGCGCCAAACTGCACACGCCCCGGTGTAGGCGAAGCGCTGGTTCGCCACCTAATCGAGCACTACATGGGCCGTGGGCTGGCGTATCTCGATCTGTCGGTACTGCACGACAACAAGCAAGCCAAGGCGCTCTACGCCAAGCTCGGCTTCCGCGACCTGCAGACCTTCACGGTCAAGCGCAAGAACACCTTCAATCAGCCGCTGTTTCTTGGCCCAGGCCCGGAAGCGGAGCTGAATCCCTACGCCAAGATCATCGTCGACGAGGCACGCCGCCGAGGCATCGAGATCACTATCGACGATGCTGAAGCCGGCCTGTTCACTCTGACTCAGGGCGGCCGCAGGGTGCGCTGCCGCGAGTCACTGTCGGACCTCACGACTGCGGTCAGCATGACGTTGTGCCAGGACAAGAGCCTGACTCACCGGACCCTTGCTCGCGCGGGGCTTAAACTGCCTGCCCAGCAAATCGCGGGTTCGGTCGAGGAGAATGCCGCGTTTCTCGAGCAGCACGGCAGCGTGGTCGTAAAGCCTCTCGATGGTGAACAGGGCCAAGGCGTCTCGGTCGACCTGCGCAGCAGCCAGGATGTCGAAGAAGCCATTGCTCGCGCACGTCAGTTCGATCAGCGCGTGTTGGTGGAAAGCTTTCATCCCGGACTTGACCTGCGCATTGTCGTGATTGGATATGAAGTCGTGGCCGCGGCGATCCGCCGTCCGGCTGAAGTGGTGGGTGACGGCAGCCACAGCATTCGCCAGTTGATCGAGACCCAGAGCCGGCGCCGTCAGGCTGCGACCGCCGGCGAAAGCCGAATCCCTATGGACGAAGAGACACAGCGCTGCATCAGCGACGCCGGCTTCGACTACGACAGCGTCTTGCCACGCGGCGAGCGCCTGGCGGTGCGCCGCACTGCCAACCTGCATACCGGTGGCACGCTCGATGATGTAACCGATCAGTTGCATCCAGCTTTAATCGACGCCGCCGTTCGGGCCGCTCGCGCGCTGGATATTCCTGTAGTCGGCCTGGACCTGCTGGTGCCGGCAGCAGACCAACCCGAGTACGTATTCATTGAAGCGAACGAGCGGGTCGGCCTGGCCAATCACCATCCCCAGCCCACCGCCGAGCGCTTCGTCGACCTGCTCTTTCCACTCAGCTACGGCACCCACTAGCGGGGCACTCAGGCCGTAGATGGCCTGGTTCCGGCACCAGCAGATGCCGGAACGGCCCGCCGCCTCGCTTGCGGCACCACCGCAGCTCAACTTCACTCACTTACATAGCGGCAGCCAGTTTTCCGCCGCTAAGGAATGATCATGACTGCCAAACTTCCCGAACCGGACCTCAACTACCTGCAACGTGTGCTGCTGGAGATGCTCGCCATTCCCAGTCCCACCGGCTTCACCGACACAATCGTTCGATATGTGGCAGAGCGCCTGAAGGAGCTCGGCATTCCCTTCGAGCTGACCCGCCGCGGAACCATCCGCGCCACGCTCAAAGGTCGCCGGTACAGCCCGGATCGAGCCATCGCCGCGCACCTGGACACCATCGGCGCCAGCGTCCGGGAAATTCAGGACAATGGCCGACTCGGTCTGTCCCCGGTGGGTTGCTGGTCAAGCCGCTTCGCCGAAGGCAGCCGCGTCAGCGTCTTCACTGACACCGGCGTGGTACGGGGCAGCGTGCTGCCCCTGCTCGCCTCGGGGCATGCATTCAACACCGCAGTCGACGAGATGCCGATCAGCTGGAACCACGTCGAGCTGCGTCTGGACGGCTATACCGCGAGCCGCGCCGACACCTTCGCGCTGGGCATCAATGTGGGCGATTTCGTCGCGTTCGATCCAATGCCCGAGTTTACCGACAGCGGTTACATCAGCTCGCGCCACCTGGATGACAAGGCCGGAGTGGCAGCCTTACTGACGTCACTGAAAGCGGTGATCGAAAGCGGTCGTGAGCCACCCATCGACTGCCATCCGCTGTTCACCATCACCGAGGAAACCGGGTCTGGGGCAGCCGGCGCCCTGCCCTGGGATGTCAGCGAGTTCGTCGGCATCGACATCGCGCCGACGGCCAAGGGCCAGGAATCTAGCGAACACGCAGTCACCGTCGCCATGCAGGATTCGGGGGGGCCATACGATTTCCACCTGTCCCGGCATCTGCTCAAACTGGCAGAAGCCAATGAGGTACCGGTGCGGCGTGACCTGTTCCGCTACTACCACAGCGATGCACAGTCGGCGATCGCTGCCGGGCACGATATCCGCACCGCGCTGCTGGCGTTTGGCTGCGATGCGACACACGGCTATGAGCGCACCCATATCGACAGCCTGGCCGCCATGAGCCGCTTGATTTCAGCCTATTTGCTGAGCCCACCGGTGTTCACCAGTGATGCCCATGCAGGCAAGGATTCCCTGGAGAATTTCAGCCATCAACTCGAACACGTGACGCAGATGGAAAACGACACGCGCGTGCCGGCAGTCGATTCAATCTTCGACAAGCCGACCGATGATTCTTCAGGTTGACTGTGGCGTTTCATGATGCGCCGCCAACTTGAGGCATTTGCCGATTGCGAGGCGGCGGTGATCCGGGCAAAGTCGCAAGCCTCTGAAACATATGAATGCTTGGCCAGTCAGGCATGAAGCGAACAGGGTTTGCCATTCGCGCTACTGGAAACTGCGTTTTGCGAGTGTGTACTCCTTGGATCAATAACATGGCGCCGCGTCTTTTTCTGGCCGTTCTTCTGTTCTGTCTGACCGCTCAGGCATCGGCGTTCGAGCCCGTGCCGGTGGACTCCCAGCATTTCCGCCAGGCACTGGGTAGCTGGAGCTACTTTTTGCGAGACCCGGCTGCCGAACTCGGCGTGGCTGAAGTCTTCGCGCTGCCGAAAAAAACCTTCGTACCCGTCTCCGGGGTACATCCCAACAAGGGGAAGAACGATTCGGTCTGGTGGTTCCGTGTCGACCTGGAAAACCAGTTGCACGACCCCATCGGCGGCTTCGTCGAGATCAACTACCCCCTGCTCGACGACATTCAGCTCTATCTCCGTCACCCGGACGGCCGCATCAGCCAGCAGCGCTCCGGCGATAACCGTCCGTTCAACGAACGAGCGGTCAGGGTCAGCAACTTCTGGTTTCCTCTGGAACTGGAGCCCGGTACCTCGACCTTGCTGCTGCGTGTGGAAAGCACCAGCACTCTCTACGTGCCGCTGTACTTCAGCAGCTATGCAGCAAACGCCGAATCATTCGAGGATTCGACGGGCTTGGCCGGAGCCTTCTACGGCGTGCTGTTCGCGATGTTCTGCTACAACTTCTTTCTGTTCCTCTCCCTGCGCGAGCCTGCGTATTTCTGGTACCTGATCTACAACCTCAACGTGGGCCTGTTTGCGCTCAGCTTCGATGGCATGCTGGTCAAGTGGCTGAACGATGCAGGCGGCGTGATCGCGCTGGGCATCTATGCGCTGATGCTCAGTCATTGCCTGGTGTCTATCCAGTTCAGCCGCCATTTCCTGCATACCCGAGAATACTTTCCACGCCTGGACTTCGCCCTGCGGGTGGCTCTGATCCTGTCGGTGGGCGCGCTGCTGTCCGGTTTCGTTCTGGAAACGCAGGTGTGGAGCGTACTGGCCAGTGTGATGGTCATCAGCTCGTCGATCGGGCTGCTGCTGACCGGTGCTTTCGTCTGGAGCCGCGGCGTGCGCTATGGCCTGTATTACACGCTTGCCTGGGGCGTGCTGTTGGCGACCTTCGTCATCGTCACGGCCGGATCACTGGGCTTCAACCTGCTGGGGCTGTATGGCCCCTCGATCGTTAAAGTTGGCATTGCCTTCGAGCTGATCACCCTGTCGATCGGGCTCGCGGACCGCATCAACCTGCTGAAGGAAGAAGGCTTCCGATCACGCCAGGCAGCCGAACGGGCGGAGAGCGAGAACCAGGCAAAGAGCCGCTTCCTGGCGAAAATGAGCCATGAAATCCGCACGCCGCTGAACGGTGTACTGGGCATGCTGCAATTGCTGCGTGAGACCCCGCTTGACCGTAACCAGCGGTTCTACCTCGACACTGTTTCCAGCTCCAGCCACTCGCTGATGACGGTCATCAACGACATCCTTGACTATGCGCGGATCGGTGCCGGCAAGCTGGTTCTGGAAGACATCGAGTTCGACCTCGAAGTGCTGGTCTCCGAAACCATCAGCCTGTTCACGGCTCAAGCGCTGCAGAAGCAGCTGAACCTGCATCTCAACCTCGCCCCGGGTGTGCCGCGCCGCCTGCGCGGCGATCCGACTCGTCTCAAGCAGGTTCTGATGAACCTGCTCAGCAACTCGCTGAAATTTACCGAACAGGGCTGTGTGGTACTGAAGGTTGTCTGCCAGGGCCCCGAAAGCAGTCGAAGCCTGGTCTTTTCAATCACCGACAGCGGGATCGGCATGCGCGCGGAGGTTCTGGCCCAACTGTTCGAATCCTTCGCTCAAGGCGATTCCAGTACTACCCGGCGCTATGGTGGCAGCGGTTTGGGGTTGGTTATCAGCAAGGAACTGGTAGAAATGATGGGCGGCCAGATCGACGTGCAGAGCACGCCCGGCCAAGGCAGCCAGTTCAGCTTCGACATCCGGCTGCGCGAGGCGAGCGGCAACCTCGACCCACTGACGGCGCTACTCGAGGGACGAACCGCTGTGATCGCGTCCAAGGACATCTGCGCCCTGGATGCAATGGGCAACTTGCTGCAGCGCTGGGGCATGCGAACCGTCCGCTGCGAGGAGCCACAACATCTACGCCGCTACCTCGACGATCAAGCCTCAGCTCCACTATTGGTAATCATGGCGCCGTGGCCAGGCAAACCCCAGGCTTGGCTCAACGCCGTAGCCGATCAGCTCGAACTGAATCAACGGGTGATGCTGCTCTACCCGCCGCAAAGCGAACCTTCCCCGGCATCGTCATCGCTGCGCCTGGCCAACTTGCCGTTGCCACTGCTACTCGGCCCCTTACGCGAAGCGCTGCAGCGCCTCCATCAGGCGAACCCTACGTCCGATAGCGCTGCGGCGGACACTGAGCACCCGGGACGCTCCAAACCGCTCATCCTCGCCGTTGAGGACAATCCCGTCAGCCAGATGGTGGTGTCCAGTCTGCTGCGCAAACGCGGCTATGAGGTCATGATGGCCGAAAACGGGCGCAAGGCGGTCAGTGCCTACAGCGAAAACCCAGCCGCGGTGCGGCTGATCCTGATGGATTGCGAGATGCCGGAGATGGACGGTTTTGAGGCCAGTCGACAGATCCGCCGACTAGAGGCGCAGTTGCGGTTGCAGCCAGTGCCGATCATTGCGCTGACCGCTCACGTACTCGATGAACATCGCCGCGCTGGCAGCGAGGCCGGCATGGATGAATTCATTGGCAAACCACTGGACAGCGAGCAGCTGTATGCTTACCTGGATCGGTTCCTCAACGCGCCGATCAACGAACCCGACCTGCACCCTCCCACCTGATTCGGCATCGATGCTCATTCCTTACGACCAACTCGAACCTGACACCCTGACCCGCCTCATCGAAGATTTCGTGACCCGCGAGGGCGCCGACAATGGCGATGAGACACCGCTGGAAATCCGCGTCGAACGGGTACGCGAGGCATTGCGCAAAGGCACCGCGGTGATCGCGTTCGACATTGAGCATCAGCAATGCCAGTTGGCGCTCCGCCGCGACGTACCGAAAGAATGGCTCGAGGACTAAAGCTCAGCTGAGCACCCCACCGTCACGTTCCCAGGCGCAGCGCATGCGCAGATCGCGCTGATGAGGGCTGTGCGAGCCGCTTTCGGTTTCCCAGCGGAAGGTATGAATGCCATTGAGTTCGGTCTCCAGATGGACCACGGCGCTGGTCCAGTAGAGTTCGTTCAGCAGCTCCTCGAAATGACGCACCCAGAGCGCCCACTCATATTCGACCGCGCGGTAGCTGGCACCGAAATGAATGACCTGCGTCTGATACACCCCTTCGTCCATGCAACAAGAGAACATTTCTCTTCCGAGGAATGGCCAACCCTCGCCTTGAGGCAGGCTGTACAGCGCACGCCGATTGACCGCGCGGCGCAACCGGCACTGCTCGACATCGGTTGAAGGCCAGTCACGGATGCTGCCGTAGACGATGGATTCCGGCTCCACAGAAACACTCCCGGCGAAAGCACGTAATGTTCGACCAAATCCGCTCAGCGTTCCAGCACCCGTTGCAGACAAGGTATGGGCACAAGCTGCAGAGGTGACGCAGACCACAACCTCAAGGCAGTCGAGTCGCTTCAGCGCGTGCTCGCTGCAGCCAGATCGCGCCGAGGCGCCAGCCGCAAGGCCAGCAGCGACATCGCCGCCGACATGGTCGCGAGTACGAGGAAGGGTTCACGATAGTCACCGGCGATATCTCGGCCCAATCCGGTCAGCACCGGGGTGAAACAGGCCAGACAATAACCGGTGCAGAGCATCATCGCCGTCAGGCGGCTAACCGCAAGCGGCGTACTGGCTTCGTACATCGGCAGCACCAGCGACATCGAAAAGGTCCCGTTCAGGGCTATGCCCAGCAGCATGCACACCAGCAGCGGATTGACCTGCGGAAGCCAGGCAATGACCAGCAGACAGACCGTTGCCAGCACGCCGCAGCAGGCCATCAGCAAGTGCCGCCGGCCAAAGCGCTGCGCCAGCCAAGGCATGATGAACGCGCTGGGCAAACCGATCAGCATGAAGCCACTGAAGAAGGCATTGCTCTGCAGCAGACTGAAGCCAACCTCGTGGTAACGCGCCACCAACCAGGTAGCCAGCGCGTAAAACAGACCAGCCTGCAAGGCGAAATAGATGCTTACCAACCAGGCACGCGGTTCGCGCCAAGGCAGACCGGTACGGCTCTCCACGGCCGGCTCCGGCTGGTTCGGTAGGCGCCACCAGATCAGCAATGCCAGCACCGCCGGGATTGCCCACAGCGCCAGGCCCCAGGTCCAACGCTGGCCCAACCATTCGGCTGCTGGTGCAGTCAGCACTACGCCGATGGTGCCGCCAACCGCCATGCTCAACGAATAGTAGGCCGCAGTCTTGCCCATCTGCTCGAGAAAATAACGCTTGATGAAGCCCGACAGCAGCGGCCCGGCAACCGCGATTCCGGCACCGACCATAGCCGCCGTGCCGATCAACACTGGAGCATTCTTGCCGAACAGACGCAGTAACAGCGCCAAACCGATCAAACCAAGGCACAGGCTGATGGTGCGCTCCAGGCCGAAACGCACGGCCAGACGGGGTGCCAACGGCGCCAGCAGCCCCATCAGCAGTACTGGCAAGGCGGTGGTGAGGCTGATGACGCTGCGGCTGAGACTGAGCTCCTCGGCGATGCGTTCGATCAATGGTGCAAACGAAGTGATGCCTGGCCGAAGGTTGATGGCGGCCAGCACAAGGGCCAGCATGAGCAGCCAGCGAGACGGGTTTTTCACAGTGAATCCAGAGGCAGACTGGGAAGGATCGGCAACCCTACTCCCGCCCCTGGATCAGGGCAAGCAAAACGGACCAGCCGGTCAGGTTTTGCTCTTGCTGCGCTTCTTTTCTGCCAACAGCGCCATCTCGTCGTAGATCGCCTGCGGGTTCTGTTGCTTAATCTTCCAGGCCATGCGCCCTTCATCGTGGGGCAGGATCATGAACACGCCCTCAGCCACCTGGCCATATATGTAGTCGGCAATGTCGGCAGCAGAGATAGGCGACGCTTCGAGCAGCTTGCTGATCTGCGCTTTCATATTGGGGGTCGGACCGCGGTAGGAGTCCATCAGGTTGGTCTGGAAGAATGACGGGCAGACCACATGAACTCCGACTTCCTGCTGCTTCAGCTCCACCAGCAGGCTCTCGGACAACGCCACCACACCGGCCTTGGCCACGTTGTAATTGCTCATGCCCGGCGCCTGCATCAGAGCCGCCATGGACGCGATGTTGATGATCTTGCCCTGGCTCTTCTGCACCAATGGCAGGAAGGCCTTGCAGCCCTTGACCACACCCATGAGATTGATCGCGATCTGCCAGTCCCAGTCCTCCAGTGACAGCTCGTCGAAGAAACCACCCGAGGCAACACCCGCGTTGTTGACCACCACATCGATACCGCCAAGCTTGCTTTCGCATGCCTGCGCCAGGGCTGTCAGCTGGCTGTAGTCGCGCACGTCACAGCGTTGAGTAAAACCGTCGCCGCCTGCATCACGGACCATTTTCAGGGTTTCGGCCAGGCCGGCCTCGTTGACATCCGACAATGCCAGCTGCCAACCCTCGCGCGCCCAGCGCAACGCTATCTCGCGACCCAGGCCGGATCCGGCCCCCGTGACCATCATGCGATTTTGCATCGGTTGTAACCTTTTGTTCGTTGGGTTGCCACGAGTCTAGCGAAAGCTGCAGCAGGCTCCGGCCTCTATCGAAATGCTGAAT
>Ga0208814_1001021_pt1 | contig 14107 bp, 11 predicted proteins | sample MalvirAntarct_55_FD_184253 | JGI IMG/M metagenome (GOLD analysis project Ga0208814, IMG submission 184253) | Marine viral communities from the Global Malaspina Expedition - Malaspina viral metaG Antarct_55 (SPAdes) (version 2) | ecosystem: Environmental > Aquatic > Marine > Oceanic | place...
TCTGCCCCTTCCTCTGGGACGGCAAGCTGCTCGGCAAGAACCGCGACAGCGCCCGCTGCCACGACGCCAGCGGCCAGCCGTTGCTGGACCTGGGCAGTGATGAACTGGAGGACAACCTCGAACGTGCACGGGAAGAAGTATTCGCCGAACAGCTGCGCCTGGCCTACGTGGCCCTCACCCGTGCCCGCGATCGGCTCTGGCTGCATTGGGGACCGGTCAACCTGTGTAAGCCTAAGAAGGACGGCAGCCTGGCCGACGAAGGTCTGCACAGCAGCGCCCTGGCTTGGCTGCTGCATGGGCGAGAACTCCCAGGTGGGCAACCGCTGAGCGAGCTGGGCAACTACTTGGCTGACCTCAACGGCGGCAGCCTGCGCCAGGCCATCGAGCGACTGGTGCAGGGGAGCGACGGCCATATGGCCTGCCTGCCGCTGGAGTCGCGCGAAGCCAGTGCTCAAGGCCCCGGCCGAGCGGCACCGCCTCAGCAGCTGTCGCAGCTCAATCGCAGCCTGCACAGCGCCTGGCGCATCGGCAGCTTTTCCGGCTTGGCCGCCGGCATGCATATGGAAGCGCCGGACCGCGATGCCCTGGCCATTCCTGATGCCGGCGAGCCGGGCAGCGGCTTCTTTGCTTTCCCCCGCGGTGCGCGGGCCGGTACCTGCCTGCATGCGATCCTCGAAGACTGGGCGCGGGGCAAAGGCGAGCTGGCAGAACTCGTCGAGCCTGCATTGCAGGCCTACGGTCTGCCGCTGGAGTGGAAGGAAGTCGCCATCAGCCATCTGCAGAAGGTGCTCGAAACCGATATGGATGGCGCCGGCCTGACGCTTGCGGCGTTGCAGTCGGCCAGACGGCTGCCGGAGTTGGGCTTCACCTTCCCGGTGCGGGACCTGGACGTGGCGCGGCTGCGCAGCCTGCTGGTCGATCCGGCCAACGGTCTCGCCGAACCGCTGCGCGAAGCGGCGGCACGGTTGGAGTTCGACAGCCTCAAGGGTTGCCTGAAGGGCTTTATCGACCTGACCTTCGAGCACGACGGCCGCTGGTACATCGCCGACTACAAATCCAACTGGCTCGGCCCGGATGCGGGTTACTACGGCGGCGAACGGCTGCTGCAAGCGCTGGCGGGCGAGCATTACTACCTGCAATACCTGATTTACCTGGTGGCGCTACGGCGCTTTCTGCGTCAGCGTCTGGCGGATTTTCAAGACGTGCAGCTCGGCGGCGCTTTCTACCTGTTCCTGCGTGGCATGCCGGAGGCCGGGGTGTATTTCGCGAGGCCGGATGATGCCTTGCTCGATGCGCTGGATCGGTTGTTTGAGGAGGGGCGGTGATGGTGCGCTTTGGCGGCATTGACCGCGAATGTGGGCGTGGCAGCGCCTTCCTGCCTATCAGGAGCGACATATGACCCTTGCCGATCTACCCCTCGGCCCGCTGGAACGCGCACTCGTCGCCAGCCTGCAGCGGCTCGAACCGGCGGCACCCGAGGCGGTGCTGCTCGCCGCCGCGCTCTGCTGCGAGGCGCTGGCATCGGGTGACGTTTGCCTGCCGCTCCAACGCTTCGCCGGCAAGCGCCCCTGGCCTGAGGCCGACCTTAGCCTGCCGTCGCTGGCTCAATGGCGTACGCAGCTTGAGGCTTCCCCGTTGATTGGCGCGCCAGACGAATACGCGCCGCTGACCCTGGTTGGGGACCGGCTCTACCTGGCCCGTTACCAGGCTTATGAACAGCAACTGGCCGAACAATTACTGGCCCGTGCGGCGGACGCACCGGATGTCGACGACGCTCAACTGAGCGACAGTCTGGCGCGCTTGTTTGCGTTCAATCAGCAAAGTCCAGACTGGCAGCGCCTTGCCGCCGCTCAAGCGGTACGCCGCCGCCTGGCGGTTATCTCCGGCGGCCCGGGCACCGGAAAGACCACCACCGTGGTACGCCTGCTGGCGGCATTGCTGGAACAGCCCGGCGGCGAACGCCTGGCCATCGGCCTCGCGGCACCTACCGGCAAGGCTGCTGCGCGCATGGCCGAAGCGATCCGCAACGCCAAGGCCGATCTGCCGGTCAGTGATGCGGTGAAGGAGGCGCTGCCGGACGAGGCGCGCACATTGCACCGCCTGCTCGGCAGCCGCGGCGACAGCCCGAAGGTGCGCCATGATGCGGCCAACCCGCTGGCGCTGGACGTGCTGGTGGTGGACGAAGCCTCAATGGTCGATCTGGCGCTGATGGCCAAGCTGGTCGCTGCGCTGCCGCCGAAGGCAAGGCTGATCCTGCTCGGCGACAAGGACCAGTTGGCCGCTGTCGAAGCCGGCGCGGTGTTCGCCGAGCTGTGTGAAGGGCGTGGTTTCGATAGCCAGGCCGCGGCCGATCTGCAACGCATTACCGGGCAGAACGTAACGGTCGAGACGCCGCACTCGCGGCTTGGCGATGCAGTGGTGCTGCTCACCCACAGCCACCGTTTCGCCGGCGACAGCGGTATCGGCGAGCTGGCGCGGCGAATCAATAGCGGCGATGCCAAGGGCACGGTCGCGCTGCTGCAGGAAGGGCGCGCGGACCTCGCCTGGAGCGCAACGCCCAGCCCCGCCGCGCTGATCGAACGACTGGAGCAGGGCTATTCGCCCTATCTACAGGCAGTACGCCAGGCCGATCCATCCGCCGCGTTCGAGGTCTTCAACGGCTTCCGTGCGCTCACCGCCCAGCGCGAAGGCGCCTTTGGCGTCACCGGCATCAACGAGGCGCTGGAAGCGCGCTTCAAGCGACGCCTCGGTGTGCCCGCCCGCGAACGCTGGTATTCCGGCCGCGCGGTGATGGTCCGGCAGAACGATTACGCGCTGGGCCTGTTCAACGGCGATATCGGTCTGTGTCTGAAAACCGAGCAGGGACTGCGGGTGTTCTTCGAGGGCGACGAGGACTATCGCGGCTTCGCCCCAGCGCGCCTGCCGAGCCACGACAGCGCCTTCGCCATGACGGTGCACAAAAGTCAGGGCTCGGAATTCGCCGAAGTGCTGCTGGCGTTGCCGGAACAACCCAGCCCGCTGCTGACGCGCTCGCTGTTCTACACCGGCATTACCCGCGCCAAGCGCAAGGTTGAGATATGGGCGCAGCCGGCGCGGCTGGCCGAGGCGGTGCTTACTCGCTCCGAGCGTGCCGCCGGGCTCGCCGAGCGATTGGCGTCGAGCGAGGCGGCGGGCAGAGCCGAAGCGGCTTCCGTGGCCAAGCCGTCGCCGATCAGCGAACCGGTGGCCGATCAGCTCAGCCTGTTCTGATACGTGCGCGGCTGCTCGAAGCCGGCCTGTTCGCGACGTTTCTCGGCCGGTTTCGTGAAACGGTTGCGCGTATGCCTTGAGGGATTCTGTTCCGATGGGCATTCGCTGATAACTGACAACCGACAACTGGGGCCTGCGATGAAAAGTTTCTTTCTTATTGTCTGGGCCTTGCTCAGTCTGACGGCCACCGGTTTCGTGGCGCGCGAGCTCTGGATCGCCCCATCTTGGATCAACGCGTTAGCTTTGCTGTTGCCCGCCTACTACAGCCTCTGCTTTTTCCAGCTGATTCGTGCAGCCTTTCGTCCCTGGGGGCTGCTAGGGCCACGGCGGCGTGGTGGATTCTGGGTGTGCCTGTTGTTGCTGCCGTTGTGTCTCTGGCCACTTCGGTCGGCTTACGAGATCTGGCAGGAGGGGGCCTATGGGCTCAGGGATGATGGCGATGAAGCCCGCCTGATGATCGTTCGCCCGCTGCTCGCATGGCTGCAGGAGCTGGTCGGCTACCTGGGCCCGATGCTGGTGTTGGTTGCAGCCGGGGTGGGCATGGCACTGCTGCTGTTGCGCCTGTCGCGCGGCCAGGTTGTTCGCTAGCGGCATACGCTTCGCTGATCGCGATGCTTCTTTCAATAGTGGCGCAGGCTGCGCTCCATTCGTTTGCAAGGGCGGCAAGGGTGTTGATGAAGGGATTTTGGAACCGGACTCTGCTGTTAAGCCTAGCCGTTTGTTTCGGCGCGCATGGCACGGAACTCCATCTAGTGACTGGCGATGACTACGCCCCGCTCACGGGACGAGCGCTGTCCGGGGGAGGGATGCTGACGGCGGTGGTGCAGGCGGCACTCGACCGCAGCGGCGCCGCGTCGTCGCTTGCCTGGCAGCCCTGGAAGCGGGGCTACATGATGACCCTGCACGGCGAGTACGACGCGACATATCCCTATATCCGTGCCAAACAGCGCGAGCAGGCGTTTCTTTATTCGGCACCGCTGTACGTGTCCGAGCAGCACCTGTTCAGTCGCGCCACGGAGGCGGTCGAGGTCGATGAACTTGCTGGCAGCAGCGGCAGACGGCTTTGCCTCCCACTGGGCTGGCAGCTGGCAGCTGCCAGTCGCGGTCCAGACGCTGGTTGATCAGGGGGTGCTGGTCCGCCATTCGCCGCGGGGTTTGAACGAATGCGCACTGTTGCTATTGCTCGGTCGAGATGACTTCTTTCTGGCCGATCTCCAGCTGGGCCTCCATGCCCTGCAGTCAACCGGAGCGGCTCGGTCGCGGTTTCATGTTTCCGGCTCGGTGCTGAGCCGCCAGACGATGCATCTCATCGTCCCGCGCAGCCGGCCAGACGCCGCACAACTGATCGAAAGCTTTGACCGGGGGCTTCAAGTCCTGCGGGAGAGCGGCGACTATCAGCGACTGATCGAGTCGTTCACATCCGACGAAGTGTCCCGGCGCCAACTCACCACGACCGCGCAATGACAGCTGCGATGACGAGTGTTTGGTAAAGACGTCAGCGTTCGAGCAGCGTGAGCACCAGCGGCAAGCTGGCCGCGGCGAGTAGCGTCTGCAGGGTGATGATGCCCGCCATCAGATGACTGTCACCGCCGAGCTGGCGGGTCAGCACGTAGGCGGTGGGCGCCGTGGGCAGGGCAAAGAACAGCACGATGATGGTTGTTTCCATTGCGGGCAAATGGAGCATCCTGGCGACGGCATAAGCCAAGAGTGGAACCGCCAGCAGTCGCAGGGCGCTGTTCCAGCCGAGCGCTGGGATTTCACCACCGAGCTCCCGCGGCTTCAGCGCTGCACCGACGCACAACAGGCCCAGGGGCAGGCTGGCAGCGGCGAGCAGGCTCAACAAGCGATCGGTGCCGCCGGGCAACCCCAAGCCTGAGAGATTCACCAGCGCGCCGGTCAGGCAGGCGAGTATCAGCGGGTTTTTCAGGATCGGCAGCAGCAACGAGCGCACGCTGACGCCGCGCTCGGCGGTCAGCGCCCACACCGACATCACGTTTACCGTGGGTACCATCAGCGCCAGCATCAGTGCTGCCAGCGCCAGTCCTTCCTTACCAAACAGGCTGCCCACCGCCGCCAGTCCGAGATAAGTGTTGAAACGCAGGCCGCCCTGAGCAAAGGCGCCGAAGCGGGCCGCCGGCCAGTTGCGTACGCGTTTGAGCAGTAATAAAGCCACCCACACGAGCCCCAATGCGAGCATGACTGCCCCGGCCAGGCGAGGCAGCGCGGGGTTGTCCAGCGGAGCGGTGGCCAGGCTGCTGAATAGCAGTGCCGGGAACAGCACGAAGTAGTTGATCCGCTCGGCGCCTGGCCAGAATGCCTCACTGGGAAAGTCCCGCAGTCGCAGAAAGTAGCCGGCTATGATCAGGGCGAATAAAGGCCAGAGGGCGAGCAGAAGGGCGGTCACGCGATACATCCAACAATGTAGGTGACTCGATAGTGGCGCCTCGCGCCGGTGTCGGCAAGAGACGCGCGGCGTATCTGGCGCTGCGTCAAAGCGGCTGTTGCACGTTCATCGGGAAATCAGTAGCGATGATGTCCAAGTGATATCATTGCCGGCGCCTTACCATGAGCCACCCTGATGCAACCCCTAGAACAGCAGTCCGCTGAAGATTTCCGCGATACCCCGCATGGCAGACAGCTGCTCGGAGGCTTTCGTGGTTTGCTGTTTGCGCCAGACCTGGAGCGCGAGTTTCGTCGTTACCTAGGACGTCAGGCACGCTTCGCACAGGTACTGGGCGCCTGCCTGCTGCTGGTCGTGGTTGCCGGCTACCACTATGTCGAATGGCAGCTGTATGCCGAGTCGGACCCGCAGTGGCTTCGTGAACTGGCGCTATTGCGCTTAGTGGAGGCGGCACCGGGCGTCGCGATTCTCGTGATGACGCTGTTTAACTGGCGAATTCGTCTGGTTGCCAACCGCCTGTTCCCGTTGCTGCTGGTGCTGGTCGGAATCGTCGCTGCGCGCATCGATATCCACTACGAGGTCTCCCAGCCAGAACTGGCGTTCCGCTACGGTGCGGGTCTGTTAATCGTCTGTTCGTTCTTCTTTCTCGGCATTACCTTCTGGCGCGCGCTGATCAGCGCGGCATCGATTATCGTGATCGATATCCTGATGGCGGCGCTCATCCTGTCGTCCAGCGAAATGCAGGTGCACTGGATCGCGGTCAGTTATTACGTCCTGCTGTTGTTGATCGGAGCAATCAGCCGCTATATCCACGAGTATTCGCAGCGTGAGCAATTCCTGGTGCGCCAGCTCCTCGGCTGGGTCGCTCAGCACGACTCGCTGACTGGCCTGGCCAACCGCCGTAGCTTTGATACAGCCTTGCGGCAGACGCTGTTGCAGGCCCGTCGGGACCGCCAACCGTTGGCCCTGATACTGCTGGATCTGGACAATTTCAAAGCCTACAACGACAGCTTGGGCCACCCGGCTGGCGATGCGCTGATCCGTGATTTCGGCGAGCTATTGGGCCGCTTCTCGCGGCGGCCGATGGACCTGGCGGCACGGGTTGGCGGCGAAGAATTCGCCTTGCTGCTGCTCAACTGCGATGTGAGTTCGGCGCAGGACATTGCGGCGCAGCTGCTGTCGGCATTCACCGAACGTGGCATACCGCACCCCGCATCGGCTCAGGGCGCTTGCGCCACGACAAGCATTGGCATAGCAATGTGGCAGCCGGGGCAGACTGCCGAGCAGCTCTATCAGGCTGCCGATGCCGCGTTGTACCAAGCCAAGCAGGATGGAAAGAACCGCTACGTGCTGCGGTGACCGTCGCTCAACGGCGCGGTGTGACCGGGCGGGTGCGGCCGCTGCCGTCGATGGCCACAAAGACGAACACCGCCTCGGTGACCTTGCGCCATTCGCTGGACAGCGGGTCGTCGCTCCATACCTCGACCAGCATGCGGATCGAGCTGCGGCCGACATCCAGCGTCTGGGTGTAGAACGACAGCTGCGCGCCGACTGCCACCGGCACCATGAAGGCCATGCGGTCGATGGACACCGTGGCTACACGGCCCGCGGCGACGCGGCTGGCCATGGCCGTGCCGGCCAGATCCATCTGGGACACCAGCCAGCCACCGTAGATATCGCCGAAACCGTTGGTCTCACGCGGCAGGGCGGTCAGCTGCAAGGCCAGGTCGCCCTGCGGGATTGGGTCTTCCTGTTCGTATTCGTTCATCGCTTGGACTCGCGGCGCGTTTGTTTTTCTTGCGCGAAAAAGCCCGCAGCAGTGCGGGCGGGGCGAGTATAGCGGCTGTAGGTAGGGACAGCGACCGAACAGGCCTAAAGTTCAGTATCGTCACCAGATTGTCATATTCAGTTCATAGAGTGTTCACACGGCCTGCAGACAATGGCCCCCGTTCCAAACACTGACACACCCCTGCTAGGAGCATGGAATGAAACTGAATCGTTTGATGGCGGCCCTGACCTTTGTTGCCGCTGGTGTAGGCGCTGCCAACGCAGTGGCCGCGGTTGACCCAGCACTGCCGACCTATGAGAAGACCTCCGGCGTTTCCGGCAACCTGTCCAGCGTCGGTTCCGACTCCCTGGCCAACCTGATGACCCTGTGGGCCGAAGACTTCAAGCGTGCCTACCCGAACGTCAACATCCAGATTCAGGCTGCCGGCTCCTCCACCGCACCGCCGGCGCTGACCGAAGGCACTGCCAACCTCGGCCCGATGAGCCGTCCGATGAAGGACAACGAAATTCAGGCCTTCGAAGAAAAATACGGCTACAAGCCGACGGCCGTGCCGGTCGCCATCGACGCCCTGGCCGTGTTCGTCCACAAGGACAGCCCGATCAAGAGCCTGGACATCGAGCAGGTCGACGCCATTTTCTCCAGCACCCGCCTGTGCGGCGGCGAAAAGGACATCACCACCTGGGGTGACGTCGGCCTGACTGGCGAGTGGGCGAGCAAGCCGATCCAGCTGTTCGGTCGTAACTCGGTCTCCGGCACCTACGGCTACTTCAAGGAAGAAGCGCTGTGCAAGGGCGACTTCAAACCTAACGTCAACGAGCAGCCTGGGTCCGCTTCGGTGGTGCAGTCGATCTCCAGCACCCTGAACGCCATCGGTTACTCAGGCATTGGCTACAAGACTTCCAGCGTCCGCGCTGTGCCCCTCTCCAAGGGCGGCGAAGCCTTTGAAGCCAACGAAGAAAACGCTCTGGCTGGCAAGTTCCCGCTGGCTCGCTTCTTCTACGTCTACGTCAACAAGGCGCCGAACAAACCGCTGAGCCCGATCGACGCCGAGTTCCTCAAGCTTGTGCTGTCGAAGCAGGGCCAGGAAGTCGTGGTCAAGGACGGCTACATCCCGCTGCCGAAGAAAGTGGTCGACAAGACCCTCAGCGACCTGGGTCTGCAAAACGACTAAACCCAGCAGCGTTCAGGTCTGCAGCGACCGCTGCAAGGCTTGAGTATGACGCCCGCCACGCACCTTGCGCCGGCGGGCGTCGTCACGTCACCTCGCTGTAATTTTTCTGTCACACAGCTGCATTAAATTAGGCGCCCGACCGGCCATCAAGCCAGGAAACGACTCGCGCCAACGCGGCGCAGCAGTTTTAAGCGGCCTGAGTGGCCAGGAACCTTCGCATGAACGATATCGAGACCATGAGCGCGAATTCCGATGTGCAACGGCTGGATTTCAATACCCCTGCCTTGCAACGCAAGCGCCGTATCCGCGCGCTGAAAGACAAGCTGGCGCGCTGGTATGTCTCCATTGGTGGCCTCGCTGTGCTTGGCGCCATCACCCTGATTTTCTTCTATCTCGCCCAAGTGGTAGCGCCCATGTTTCAGGGCGCCGAACTGGAGGCGCGTGAAGTGCAGCAGCCAGCCTGGCTGGCCGATGCCGGCGAGCCGCTGTTGCTGGCCGTGGAAGAGCAGAACAAGGTGGCGATGCGCCTGGGCAGCGATGGCGCTGTGCGCTTCTTCAGCGTACCCACGGGCGAACTGCTGCGTACTGTAGAGCTGCCGCTCCCGGCTGGCAGCCAGATCGTCTCGGTCGGCCAGGACACACCTGGCAATCGTCGCATGGTGCTGGGGCTGAGCAACGGCCAGGTGCTGGTTGCCGAGCACAACTACAAGGTCAGCTACCCGGAAGGCACTAAGACCATCACGCCGCAGCTGGACTATCCCTTCGGTGAGGAGCCGCTGAACCTCGACCCGCAGGGGCGGCCCATCGAGCATGCCGGCATCAGTCTCAACGGCTCGACCCTGATGGTCGCAGGCGCGACGAATGGCGCTTTGCATGCCTTGAAGATCGCATCCACCGAAAACCTGATGACCGGTGAAACAACGCTTGAAGAGGAGCGCATGGATCTGCCGCAACTCTCCGAACCGATCAAGGCGCTGCGTATCGACCCGCGGCACATGTGGTTGTTCGCGGTGAGCGGTCGCGCCAGCGTCGACGTCTTCGATGTGCGCCGCAAGCAGCTCAACGGACGCTACAAGTTGCTGAGCGGCAAAGGTGAGATCACCACGGTGGCCTCGCTGCTGGGCGGCATCTCGCTGATGGTAGGTGACTCGACGGGCGGCATCGGTCAGTGGTTCATGGTGCGCAGCAGTGATGGCCAGGCCGAGCTGAAGAACGTGCGCAACTTCCAGCTGGCCGATCAACCGATCACGCAGATTCTTCCTGAAGAACGCCGCAAGGGTTTCCTTGCCCTCGACAGCGCCGGCACCCTGGGCATCTTCCACAGCACGGCGCATCGCGAGCTGCTGACCGAGCAGGTCGCCGAGGGCGCCGCCGTCGCCGCCATGTCGCCTCGGGCCACGCGCCTGTTGGTCGAGTCAGGTGACCAGCTGCAGCGTTTCGTGATCGACAATCCGCACCCGGAGATTTCCTGGAGCGCGCTGTGGGGCAAGGTCTGGTACGAAAGCTACCCGGAGCCTGACTACGTCTGGCAGTCGACCTCCGCGACCGGTGACTTCGAGCCGAAGCTGAGCCTTTCACCCCTGGCGTTCGGCACGCTCAAGGCCGCGTTCTACGCGATGCTGCTGGCCGCACCGCTGGCGATCTGCGCCGCGCTGTACACGGCCTACTTCATGGCGCCGACGCTGCGCCGCAAGGTCAAGCCGGTGATCGAACTGATGGAGGCGCTGCCGACGGTCATCCTCGGCTTCTTTGCCGGCCTGTTCCTCGCGCCCTACCTGGAAAATCACCTGCCCGGCATTTTCAGCCTGCTGTTGCTGATGCCCGTGGGCATCCTTCTGGCCGGCTGGTTCTGGAGCCGGTTGCCAGAAAATATTCGCCTGAGCGTGCCGGATGGCTGGGAAGCCCTGCTGCTGATCCCCGTCATCCTGGCGGTGGGCTGGGGCTCTCTGGCGGTCAGTGGACACCTGGAGAACTGGTTCTTTGGCGGCGACATGCGCCTGTGGCTGTCCAACGACATGGGCATTCCGTTCGATCAGCGCAACGCCCTGGTCATTGGCATCGCGATGGGCTTCGCGGTGATCCCGACCATCTACTCGATCGCCGAAGACGCCGTGTTCAGCGTGCCGCGCAGTCTCACCCTGGGTTCCCTGGCGCTGGGTGCGACGCCCTGGCAGACGTTGACCCGCGTGGTGCTGCTGACGGCCAGCCCAGGCATCTTCTCTGCGTTGATGATCGGTATGGGCCGCGCCGTCGGCGAAACCATGATCGTGCTGATGGCCACCGGCAACACGCCGATCATGGAAGCCAACATCTTCGAAGGCATGCGCACCCTGGCGGCCAACGTGGCGGTGGAAATGCCCGAATCGGAAGTGGGCAGTACCCACTACCGGGTGCTGTTCCTCGCCGCGATGGTGCTGCTGATGTTCACCTTTGTGATGAACACCCTGGCGGAGCTGATCCGTCAGCGCCTGCGCCGCAAGTACGCCAGCCTCTAATACAGAACGCAGCCGGCGACGGCTGCGACAAGTTTTCGACAAAGGTATCGATCCGTGAAAAAGGATTCGCTGAAAACCTGGATCAAGAGCGGCAGCCCCTGGGTCTGGATGAACGCCGGCGCCGTTTCCATCGCTGTGATCATGACCCTCGGCCTGCTGGCGGTGATCGCCGTGCGCGGCCTGGAGCATTTCTGGCCGGACGACGTCATCGTCGCCGACTACCAGATTCCGGGTGCCGAGCCGCGGGTAATGGCAGGTGAAGTCGTACAGGCCGAAGAGGTGCCGCGCGCACGCCTGGCGGCCAGCGGCTTGCCGGTGGACGTCGAGGGCGGCGAGTTCATGACCCGTGAACTGCTCAAGGTAGGTAACCGCGAAGTTTACGGCGCGGATTTCTCCTGGGTCGTTGGCGAGTGGCTGAGCAACTCGCGCAAGCCGGCCGATCTGGTGGCGCTGGAGCGCCGCGAGTGGGGCAACTTCTATGGCGAGCTGTTGAACGTCAAGGAAAGCGGCCAGCTGGTTGCCGAGGGCGAGGGGGCATGGCCAGAGCTGCAAAAGCGGATTGACCGCATCGACGAGCTGCATGCTGACATTGCCAAGCTGGAGAAGGTCGACATCGGCCGCATCAACCATGGTCTGGAACGCCTGCGCCTGAAAACCCGCAAGCTTGAACTGGATGATCAGCTCGATGCGACTGCCCAGGCCGAACTGGATGCCGAGCGTGCGCAGTGGGACGCCGAGTACAAGGCGCTTGAGGGCGAGCTGACCTCGCTCTACACCGGCTTTAACCGCGACAGCATCACCATGCGCACCATGGACGGTCAGGAAAAGGAGATCAGCCTCGGCAAGATCGTCCGCGCCTATCGCCCGAACGCCATGTCGACGCTCGACAAGCTGGGCTTCTACTTTGCCAAGGTCTGGGAGTTCGTCAGCGACGAACCGCGTGAGGCAAACACTGAAGGCGGCATCTTCCCGGCGATTTTCGGCACTGTGCTGATGACCATCATCATGGCGGTGATCGTCACCCCGTTCGGCGTAATCGCCGCGGTCTACCTGCGTGAATATGCCAAACAGGGCGTACTGACCCGCATCATCCGCATCGCGGTCAACAACCTCGCCGGGGTCCCCTCGATCGTCTACGGCGTGTTCGGCCTGGGCTTCTTCGTCTACGTCCTGGGTGGTTCGCTTGATCGGATCTTCTACCCCGAAGCAGCGCCTGCGCCGGTATTCGGTACGCCGGGCCTGATGTGGGCCTCGCTGACGCTGGCGATCCTGACGTTGCCGGTGGTCATCGTGGCCACCGAGGAAGGCCTGGCGCGGATTCCGCGAATCCTTCGCGAGGGCTCGCTGGCGCTGGGTGCGACCAAGTCCGAAACACTGTGGAAGGTGGTCCTGCCAATGGCCAGCCCGGCGATGATGACCGGCCTGATTCTCGCGGTGGCCCGTGCCGCCGGCGAAGTGGCTCCGCTGATGCTGGTGGGTGTGGTCAAACTGGCGCCGAGCCTGCCGCTCAACGGCAACTACCCCTACCTGCACCTCGACCAGAAGATCATGCACCTGGGCTTCCACATCTATGACGTCGGCTTCCAGAGCCCCAACGTCGAGGCGGCGCGGCCATTGGTTTATGCGACGGCCTTGCTGCTGGTGTTGGTGATCGCGACGCTGAACCTCAGTGCGGTCGTGATCCGTAACCACCTGCGCGAAAAATACAAAGCGCTCGACCACTAACAGCCGACAGACCCGCTGGAGGCCCGGCGCTGCCACGATTGCAGCCCGCGCTTCTAGCCTCCAGCGATACGGAGACATCCATGTCACAAGCAAAGACGCATTCCATCGACATTTCGGCGCTGGGTCGCGACAAGCGCGCGCTGAGCCTGGCCAACGAAGCCGTGGCCATCGAAGTGCCTGACCTGAGCCTCTACTACGGCGAAAAGCAGGCAGTCTACAACGTCAGCATGAACATTCCGCGTCAGCGCGTAACGGCCTTCATTGGTCCGTCCGGTTGCGGCAAGTCGACCCTGCTGCGCTGCTTCAACCGCATGAACGACCTGGTCGACGGCTGCCGCATCGAAGGCGCCATCAACCTCGATGGCCACAACATCTACCGCAAGGGCGAAGATGTCGCCGACCTGCGTCGTCGGGTCGGCATGGTGTTCCAGAAGCCCAACCCGTTCCCCAAGAGCATCTACGAGAACGTCGTCTACGGCCTGCGAATACAGGGCATCAAGCAGAAGCGCGTGCTCGACGAAACCGTAGAATGGGCGCTCAAGGGTGCCGCGCTGTGGGAAGAGGTTAAGGACCGCTTGCACGAATCGGCCCTCGGTCTTTCCGGTGGTCAGCAGCAGCGTCTGGTCATCGCCCGCACCATCGCCGTGCAGCCCGAAGTGCTGCTGCTGGACGAGCCGAGCTCAGCGCTCGACCCGATTTCCTCGTTGAAAGTCGAAGAGCTGATCTACGAGCTCAAGGCCAAGTACACCATCGTCATCGTCACGCACAACATGCAGCAGGCCGCGCGGGTATCGGACTACACCGCGTTCATGTACATGGGCAAGCTGATCGAATATGGCGACACCGATACGCTGTTCACCAATCCCGAAAAGAAGCAGACCGAAGACTACATCACCGGCCGCTACGGTTGATGCCATGGGAGATCTCCTCTGGCTTTGTCGGGCGCGCTTGCCGTACTACTCGTACTGTCAGCGCGCGCCCTCCGCGCCAGTGAAGATTTCCCAAGGGCCTCAACGTTAACTCGACAATTTTTCAGGTGCGCTGCGCACCAGAGCCGCCTAGCGGCAGCCTCCTCGGAGCGAAAAGATGATCAGCAAAGACAGCCACACGCAACACATCTCCCAGCAGTTCAACGCCGAGCTGGAAGAGGTGCGCAGCCATCTCCTGGCCATGGGTGGCCTGGTGGAAAAGCAGGTCAACGATGCGGTCACCGCGCTGATCGATGCCGATTCCGGGCTCGCGCAGCAGGTGCGCGACGTAGATGACCAGATCAACCA
>Ga0208814_1001023_pt1 | contig 14068 bp, 25 predicted proteins | sample MalvirAntarct_55_FD_184253 | JGI IMG/M metagenome (GOLD analysis project Ga0208814, IMG submission 184253) | Marine viral communities from the Global Malaspina Expedition - Malaspina viral metaG Antarct_55 (SPAdes) (version 2) | ecosystem: Environmental > Aquatic > Marine > Oceanic | place...
TTATTACTTATTGTTATTATTACTTGTTACTTAATTATTTACAGGCAACCATATCAGTTGCTGTAGATGAATTTAGTACATAATCAACTGCTATAGGTAATATAATTCCAGCAGGAACGTTTGTAAATGCAACAGCATCGCCAGCTATTGGAAGAGCATCAGTTACGTTTACTGTAAAAGTTGCATTACCATCTCCACTAGTAACTGTTATTACATCTCCTTGTCTATAACCTACACCCGCTGTGTTTACAGCAATAGATATTATTCCACCGTTTGCAATAACAGTGTCTACAGTTAACCCAGTACCAAGACCACTAGCAGACGTTACTGCTACTCCAGTCTCGTTTACTGTATAACCAGTTCCATTACTTATCATGTTTCCAGTGAAAGCAGCTCCAAGAACTCCGTTAACTCCTGATAATATAGCTATTATAGAGCCTCCACTTCCTGAGTATATTTGAGAACCTGTTAAGTTCGTTCCTAATGTTCCTGTTTGATTTTCAAATAACCAAGCAGAAGCAGGCGTTATAGCAGCGTCTCCACCACCGATAGGTAATGCTTTGCCAATTACCCCGCTTGTTATTCCGTATTGTCCCATTTTTATTTATTTTTATTATTTATTTTTATTGAATAGTGGCCCTAGTTTGTCCACGATTTTTTCACCACTTCTACCTATTACATAACCTCCAATACCTATTTCTAATAGTTGCCAAAACTCAGGTTCTAAAACAGGTGTTACAAGTCTTGTAGATAGTTGTGATATGAATTTAGTATATATAATTATAAAACCGAATGAAAGCATTAGTATAGGTCTCCAGCTTCTTTGCAACCAATTACCTTTAGCTTCAGCTACAATGATCTCAGTTTGCATTCTCTGCAGTTCTAACTGAGCATCTTGCAATACTTTAAATATTTGATTTCTAGCATTGAGTCTTTCTTCTTCGCTGGTAAATAAGTTATCAACTACATCACCAACTTGTTTGAAGACTTTTGTGCTAAAAAATTCTAATATCTTTTTCACTACTTTTTTTCTTTTATATCTATAGCTTGCTTAACTGTTTTAGCTTTCTTTTCAACTGGAAATAAAGCTGGGTTTAATGTAGCTCCTTTGTATTTGTAAGTATTTATTTTTCCTTCAACCTTCTTAGCTCCTGGATATGCTTTTAATATTTCAGCATGTGTTCTTGGCTTTGGATCTACTTGCTTAGCTGGAGAACCTCCTTTACGCTTAGCTCTTTTAGCTAATCTTTCTGACTTAGCTGTTAATTGAGCTCTGTAAGAAGGGTTTTTAGATTTTTTTGCTTTTGCTGAAGCTGCTTCAGATTTAGACTTAGCTTTGTTAGCTCTCATCTGTGATTTAGATACTCCTGCTGCTTTATCTGCTTTCTTTCTTTTTCTTATAGCTTTTCTAGAATTATCTTTAGGTGCTGCTTTTACCGTAGGTTTTCTAGTGCTAATTTCAGGAGTAGAATCTAAAACATCTTTTTTATTAAGGGCTTCTGTATTTCCAGTATTAATTTTTCTTGTTTCCAATTTAACCTTTCCTATTTCTAAAAGTGTTTTACCAGCTTTTGGTCTTTCTTTTTTTGTATTATTAGGGGGTGGTGGTGGAGTTTTAGTGGCTTTTTTACCTGAACCTCCTTTTAAAAGACTTTCAGCAGTACCACCTGATCCATAAGCTCCGGTTGTAGAGCTAGAGACTTTCCTACCACTTCCTTCTGAACTTCTTGATTTTTCAAAATCTTTTGAAACTCTTAAAGTACCTTTACCGCTAAAAGTGCTTTCCATCCCTTTAGGTACCCTACCTGAGTCTCTATACTGTTGGTTTGTTATAGTTTTAGAACCCACTCCAGATTTAGCATAGTCTGGACTATCTTTTTTAGTTAAAGGTTTATTTGTTTCTAGTTTTTTACTTGGATCAATTGTACCATCGAAATGTAAAGGATTTTTTATCTTAAATGCCATAATTTTATGTTGTTTTTATATATGCTTCTTTTTCCCAGGGTAAGTTTTTAGCCCCTTCGTTCATTTTGCTTCTTGAAAACTTTTTGCCTTTCCAATAAACGTATTGATCATCGTAGTCTAAATCACCACGTTTCATCTGGTCAATATGTATTTTTTCGTGCGATATGACACTTTCTTTTTTCTTTGGATCTAACTTATTATTAAGTATTATAGTTCCGTTATTGTTGGCTTTACCTAAAACGCCATCTTCCATATCTATATTATAGATAGGAGTGTTATCACAATCGTAAGGTGGTGTGTTTAGTTTAAATGCCATAAGTTGTTTTAAATAACCCCGCGGGATATTACACCCGCAAGATTAATTAGTTTGATTAAGCTATTGCAACAGCAGTAAACAATGCGTTTACTTGCTTAGCTGTAATTAACTGTCTTCCTTGTGTTCCTGATTGTGCAGCTGGTGCTTGAGCTACTGTTACCGGTCCAACTACAGTAGATACAATACCTCCTGGGTTAGCTGCGATAGCATCGTTAAATGCTTTTAGTAAGTCTCCTGCAGTTACTGGTGCAGCGTTAGCTGTAAAAGTAATTGTTGCAGCTCCTGCTGGTTTACCAGTTTGAATAGTTACAGCGGTTGTAAGATTTGCTCCTGCAGCATCTCCTGGTACAACTGTTACGATTGATTCAATACCTACCAATTGGTAAGGCGTGTTTGCTACTCCTGATAAAGGAATTTTTAAAAATTTTGCCATTTTTGTTAGTGTTAGTGTTAGTGTTAGTGTTTGGCGTTTTGAGTTTTATTACAGACCTCTACTGTTATTATTTTCTACAATGCTTAGACATAAAAGAACCTTTCATTGGTAATGCTGATCCATCTTTCATGTAAGCCATTGATCCTTTCTTTTTAGCTGGCGTTGTTTTACCGTCTATCTGTTTGCTAATGTCTTTATCTAATCTTTCTTTCCCTGCTGCAGAAGCAAATTTTTTATCTTTCTCGTCTGCTGCTACTCTAATCATTTTAGCCTTAGCTGAATTATTGTATCCCATTTTTTTATTTTTATATAGTTAGTATTTATTTATTTAATTTATTAGCATTTCCATCTTTTTCTAGCCGCTTTTCCTCTTTCACCTGTCCAACCTTTAGATCTAGCACAAAAGGATTTTCTTCTTTTAGCTGCTTTGCTACCAGGTTTTACATCACCAGTAACAGCTGTCTTTAATTTACTTCCAGGGTTCTGTGCTTTGTATTTTTTTACGCCAGTAGAAGTCATACCTGCTCCTTCGCTAGTTGTTCTGAAGTTTCTTCCTTTTCCTTTAGTAGTTTTTCTAACTTTTAAAAATGGAGAATCATTTTGAGTATAAGCCATAAATTATTAATATAACCAAATTACGTTTTGTGATTTGTCTCTATCGATATCAACATGTATAAATGTTTTACCTATACCAAATCTTTTAAATCCAACTTCTCTTAATATACCTTCTAGTAAAAACCTATCTGTAGATGTTTTACATTGTATATCAACAGCTAAACCTAGTAAATGAGAAGATGTAGGTTTTCCACCTACTTCTTTATTACGCTCTGGAGTTCTATATCCTGAGTTTATAATGATTGATTTACCGTACTTTTTACGAGCAATATCTAACATGCTTATTAACTCATTGCTCATCTTTTTACCACTACCTTCTAGGTCTGGTGAATCGAACTCACTGTAAGTAAAGTACTTAAATTTCATTATTTATCTTTTTATTCTTTTTTATCCTCTTGCTTTAAACTAACCCATTTAGATAGTGTATAACCTATACTGACTAGTAATAACAATACTTTTAAATAATTTTCCATGCTAGTCATACTAACAGATAATGCTGTTAAGTTTAAAGCATAAAGCTTTACGTCTCCCATATTCATTACCTAGATGCTTTAGCTCTCTGAGTAATAGGAGCGTAGCTATCACTACCGACAGATGCTTTAGAAACCTCCATACCGGTAACACCAGAACTAGATCCTTTACCCATTGGAAATCCACTAGTATCTAATGGTCCATCCCATACTGCATTTTCTCCTACTTGTCCGTTTAATTGAGCTTTACCCATTGCTGGTTTGTTTTTATTTATCATAACTTATTTTTTAAAATTGTTCAAAGTCTTCTTTTTGCACACCAGGTTTTCCATTATACATTGGATCCAACTTAAATAAAGGTGGATTAGCTAACGATTGTTGTCTTTGCCTTGAATCACCATAAGACATTTTAGCTTTTTCTTGAGCTTTACCACTAAATGGATTTACTAAAGAACTAGGTGGCGGCGGCATTAAAGTAGTTTGTACTTGTTGCTGCAATTCATCTGCCTGTGGGAATATCTCTACATTATTCATAATAATCTATTTTTATCTTTATTAACATTGTAAATAGCCTTAGTAAGAACTTTGTCTGTATATGTTTTACCTGCTATTAATTTATTGCTTCTTTTTCTTGTTGAAATATCCTCTTTACCTAGCATAATCTTATACATTTGATTTATAAGTTGTTTACACTTAAAAGACACTTTGTATATATGATATTTCTGCGTAGTATGATTTCTTTCTCTCCATACTACTATCCAGCCATTTTTTAACAAGTTGTTCCACCTTCTGTTGTCCCAACTATAAGAGTAACTACCTTCTTTGAAATCTTGTTTTGTAAAAAAATCCATACAATCAAAGTAGATAAGCAACTCTAAGTCAGCGTCATTAAGTTCGTTGTTCTTGCAAGCCCATTTGCGTATTATACGGTAATGTTTTAACAAGTTCATATCTTTGATATCTCTTGCTTCTAGCCTTTTCATAAAACAACAACTACATCTTGTATTCTTATAACGTGGTATATTTCTTTTTCAAATTCTATTTTGTGACCAGCGTGCCTGTCGAAGAATATTTTATCATCTTCTTTTAAACCAGAAGCCTCAGCTTCATTTCCAACAGATACTATAACAGCCTCTGTGTATCTAATATCTTCTCGCTGCACTTCTGCAAGAAGTAAACCACCTTTTGTTTCGGTAGTACCTTCTTTTATTTTGCTTATGATTATGTTTTTACCTATTGCTTTCATCTATTCTCAAGTTGTTAATTACACAATCGGTTGATAAAATAGTAGTAGCTACTGACGCAGCGTTTCTAAGTGCACTTTTGGTAACTAGTAAAGGATCAATAATCCCTGACTTAATCATATTTACTGTTTTTCCTGTAACCACGTTAAGACCCTTTCCTTTAGCTTTAGGCAATTCATAGTCTGTTATGCCAGCATTATCCAATATTGTCTTAAAAGGCGCTCTAATAGCTTCTAGCAGCACAGCCTCTCCATCTGATTTAGATGATACATTATCTGATGCGTTTAATAAAGCAATTCCACCGCCTGGAACTATACCTTCTTTGATCGCGGCTTTGGTTGCACAAATAGCATCTTCAACTCTATCTGTTTTTTCTTTTAACTCAATATCTGAGTTTGCACCAATTTTAACAATAGCTATTTTTGCTGAAAGCATAGCTAATCTTTTTTCAAGTTTAATTATCTCGTGTGGAAACTTAGTTTCTGTAAGTTTTTCTTTAATATCATTTATGATAATTAAAACCTCTTCATTTGACTCTTTAACTTGTATAACTGTTTCATCGTGAGATGTTACACTCTTTAAACATGCTCCTAAGTGTTCTATTTGGATCATATCCATATCATCACCTAAGTCTTCATTTATAATAGTTGCGCCAGTTAATAAAGATAAATCTTCTAAAATTTCCTGTTTGCTAATACCATAAGTAGGAGCGTTGATAACGTTAACTTTTATATTACCTTTATTTTTGTTCATAGCTAGAGCAGATAAAACACCTTGATCTAAGTCGCCTATAATAAGCAAAGGTTTATTGTTTTTTATTACATACTCTAGTACAGATTGTATTTGTCTTATAGTATCTACTGGAGACTCTATCAACAGTACTAATGGATTTTCTAGTTCAGCGGTTTTTGCTTGCTGATTTGTAATAAAGTGTGAATTAGTTAATCCTTTTTCATATTGAACTCCATCTACAACTTCTACTTTTGTTTTTCCATCTGCTGATGTCTCCATCATTACTACACCTGTATTACTTACAGCTCTAAAAGCATCTGCTATTATTTTTCCAAGCTCAGGATCGTTATTTGTTGATATGGTAGCTATTTGATCTATCATATCGTCTTTAACGCTAACTGATATTGATTGAAGGTATTTAACTACTTTTTCAGTAGCTGCATTGATACCATCTTTTAATTCTCTTGAATTTGTTTTGTCTGATATTTTGTAAGCCTCTTGTAAAATTGCATGAGCTAATACTGTAGCTGTGGTGGTACCATCACCTGCTTCTCTTACTGTTTTTCTAGCAGCTTCCTTTAAAAGAGTTGCACCCATGTTTTCAACTGGGTTTCTCAATATTATAGAATCAGCCACCGTAACGCCATCTTTTGTTATGATAGGATTACCTGCGTTATCCTCTAGCATTACACATTTACCACTAGCTCCTAATGTAGAACTAACAGCTTTTGTTAACTTCTCTATGCCTTTAAATACTTCGACTCTGGCTGCTTCGCCAAAGTTAAGGTTTTTAACAATTGCTTCCATGTTATATTAAATTTAATTTGATTTGATTATACCTTTTTAGGTATACGAGTATTATTACCCGTTTTAGGTTTTTTTTACCTATTTATTCTTCAACTGGAGGGATTGGAGGTGTTGGATTCATCCATGTAAAATACAAGTCTTCATTTACTGGTGTAATTTGAGACTCAATGTTTGCAGCAATACTTGCCTGCATTGCAGGAACATCTAAAGATCCTTCAAGCCACGCAATAACTACAGCTTCAAAAGCTTCTGTATCTTCGTGTGGGGGTAAAAGGCTCTCCTTCTACATACGTGGAGCTTTGTGTTCCGATATTAGTTGAGGAATACGTAACTCCCTCAGATTCTTCAGAACCTGTGTATCTGTAATGTACTGTGTAGATTACGTTGTCTTGCCCCTCTGCTTGAATGTGAGCGTTCATTGCTGTGATATCCCATTTGTAAATAATTGCCATTGTTTATTTATTTAGTTATTTAATTATTTAGTTTTTTATATAAAGTTTATAGATTGTATAACACCGTTGTTTTCATAAAGAACAATTCTAGCAGTAACACCTACTCCCGCTATTGTCGTCGAGGCAGCACTACCTGTTTGATTATAAACTTGCTTTATGCTAACAGGTATTGAAACTTCTGTTGTTAGCGCAGCGTCTGTATATAAAATATCTCCCACGGATAAATTACTTGCATTTCCAATAGTGCTGTTATAGTAATAATCAACGGCGGTTTGGCCGGAGATAAAAACGTCTGTTAAAGTAAGAGATGTATTGCAATTTGTCACATTAGAAGCAATACCTAGACTGCTTAATTTAAATGAAGATGAATTTAATACAGCAAAAGCACCGAAAAATTCAACCCTACCGCCTCCTGGATAAGGATCTCCAGGTGATCCATTATCATCTTCCCAAAACTTATCACCGTTTGAAACTGAATTTGGATTTCTGTTTTTCCAAGCTAATACTGTCCTGTTGGTAGAGCAAGCCAGAGCGGGTGTAACTTTAGGTGGTGTGATATATACTTGGTTTTGAGCAGCTATATTTTGACCGTAATTTCTAAATTGCAATAACTCCTTTTTATTTCCTGGTCCATAACTGCTATCAAAAACACTGTCAACCGCATCAACAAAACATTCAACTAAATCGTTAGATGAGGGCAATACTGCTGCAATAACATCTGCTAGCGAAAAAGTTGTTGTATCTGGTACACTTGACATTATATTCCTGCTTTTTCTAATCTTGCTTCTAACTCGGCAATTTTAGCGATTAATAAATCTATATAAGCAACTGACTTAAACCCTTGTGTGTCTTCTCTTACAAACTCTGGGTTAGTCTTTTCTAACTCTTGAGCTATAACTCCGTATCTCTTTTGCCCTCTTTCAGTTTTTAATTCAAAAGTTTTCCAATCTGCTTTAATTCTATTATCACATACTTCTTCAATATTTTCTTTTAATCTTTCATCAGAAGATAATATAAAGTTTGTGGCAGTCATTGTACCAGCGGTAATAACATTTCCTCCGTAAGGATTAATATTTATATCTCTTCCAGTAGTAGCAGCATTGTTTAAAGCTTGAATATATTGCACGCTATTTGCTCCTGAACTAAAGGTTAGCTTACTATCAAAACTTCCTGACGACTTTATTACTAGACCAGCTCTATCTAAAGTATTACCTATATTAACAGCGTATGTAGTAGAAGTTCTAAATATATCTAATTTACCAGCAGGATTAGTCGTCCCGATCCCGACGTTGCCGCCGTTAAAATAAGAATTAGCTTTACCATTTAAAACAACCTGCGAAGCACCTGCATTATCAAAAAGAACTAACTGACCATCAGTACCGCCGCCGAAATCTCCTAACCAGGCTACATCTTGAGTGCCATCTTTTAATAAAATCCCAGGGCCAACTTTGTCAATATATAAATCACCAGTTAAAGGAGAACTTGATCCAGCTGTAAGTGGTAAATAAGGCCCACCGGCTCCACCACCACTTGAAACTGTAATGTTACCTGATGCATCGGTAACTAATGTACCTGCACCGTAATTATTAAACTGAACAGCTCCAGTAGATCTAAAGGTTGCTATTAAAGATGGCACATTAAATCCAGCCTCTCCTACAATCTTGAATCCTGTCCTGTTTGTTGTTCCTTCTTTAAAAGCAGCTATTCTTGCTGCAACGTGATTATTCCAGCCAAATAATATACCTGTTTCTCCAGTTGTATTAGTACTATTATACTTTGAGTTGATTAATTCAACCATATTATCAGCCCCATTTGAATCACCATAAATATCCAGCTTAGCGCTAGGATTAGTCTCCCCAATCCCGACGTTGCCAGCAAAAGTTGCGTTACCAGAACTATCAATACGCATTGCCTCAGATTCCGCTGAACTTGCATTAGCGGTTAAGAATACTAAATCTGTTTCTCCATTATAGCCTTGAATGTCAGCTATAATAGAAGCTCTAACACCGCTTGCGCTAGCGCCACTATCGTTCCCATAAAACTGAATTTTACCAACGTAATCCGCAGCTCCAGTAGCTGTCGTTGAATTTTCTAAAGTTAAAACCCCTCCACCGTCTGCACTTGCTCCTACTACGTTAAGTTTGGTTCTAGGATTACTCGTCCCGATACCAACTCTATCATTTGCGGTGTTTACATATAAGACGTCTGTATCTACTTGTACGTTATTTAAAAACTTTATAGCCATTTAAATGGATTTAATTATTAACCTATTTTCTGTATCAATACTCTGATAGCATTTGTAGCCGGTGCAACTGCAAAATCAATTGTTACTAAACCGCTAGCTCCTCTCGTTACATCCGCATAAACGGTTTCACCAGAAGATACCTCTACTAGCTGTATCATAAAAGAACTAGAATCAGTCCCTAAACCGTGAGTTGCACTTGTAATTGGCAAAGAAGTTAAAGATCCATTACCTATTGTTCCAGAAAATGTATTATTTGCGTTTGTTTCGGTATTTGTTACTGTAGCTGTACCTGATGCATAAGCAACAGATATGCCAGTACCACCTGCAACTATTACAGCCCCTTTTTGAGCAGCAGCTGAATCTTTTATACCAACAGTTGCGGTTCCAGACGCATAACTTACCTCTATAGGATCTGATCCTCCAACTATTACAATACCTTTATTAGTAGGAGTTGAATTTTCTCCAGATACAGTTGCTGTACCGTTATTATAAGATACGTTAATTCCTTCACCTTCATTTACATTACCAATACCTACTGTTGTCAATGTAGCTAAATCTGTGTCAGATTGAACAATTATAAAGTCACCCTCAACAGAAGCTCCTACCGCTGCTGCAGTTTGAACTATAACTGAATCCCCTACCGTAAGTGGCGTTGCTGCGTTACCGAAAAAATCACCGTCAACAGTTACAACATAGTAATCACCAACTGCTACAGCAACCCTTGTTGCGCCTGAAGTTAAATTACCACCACCAACTATTGCTCCAGTGTTAGCATTGAAACCTCCTTTAAATTCTAATAAACCTGTAACAGCTGATTGTACAAATGCTGTTGTTGCTATTTTAGTAGTGCTATCTCCGGATGCTGGAGTTTTTACATAAGCATATCCGTTAGCATCTCTAGCTACTAATTTTGAATCATCTGTGGCAGCAACATAAGGAGTAGCCGTACCTGATGCGTTTATGATTGGTGCAGCAGGGGTTGTATTATCTATAGTTACATAAGTTCCAGCTCCAACACCGGTTAATGTACCTACAAATTGATCTGCTGAAGATATTGTTATATCTTTACCTGATCTAGTTATTGTTGTAGTACCTCCTTGTATGAAATCAACTGTGTTATTATTTTCTATAGATTCAGCAGTTCCGCCGTTAGCAGATAAGTTCCAGCTATATATATCACCTAAAGTAGCCCATGTGTTGTCTCCTCTTAAGTATGTTGTTGCGTCTTTAGTTCCAGTGGCAGATAAATCTACTGTATAAGATCTTTTTATCGATGTACCACTATTCGTTAGGCTTACGTAAGTACCATTTGCAAAATCAGTTTGAACTAAATTAACCCAAGTGTCAGTTGCATTGGAATAATACTTAGCTGTTGTGTCGCTACTGTCAAAGTATATCTGTGCCGCTGCAGCCGTTGGAGCCGTACCGGTTATTTGTAGCTTAGCATTCAGTAATTGATTGTCGCTAAGATCAATGTTATTTAAAAAAGGTATCGCCATAATTAATTCATATAAGCCTTACCAGATTCGGCAGAGGCAAAAGTTATTGTTAAGTTGTTGTCATCTATATATACTACGTCTCCATATCCTTTCTGCCCGGTATTTAAAACCATAGTTACAGAAGGAAATTTTCCTAAGTTATGTGTTATATTCCAAGTTGCAGAAGCTATTGCTTGATTAAATACGAATGTTAAATCAGCAAGACTTGATGATAGCGTGAATACCGCAAAGTCATAAAATACGTTTTCATCTAGTACTCCATTACTTCCACCACCAACTAAAGTTAGCGCTAGTGTATACACACCACCGTTTAAAGTATATGAATCTATTGTGAAATGACCAAACGTACTTATAGCGTCTTGTCTACTTATAAGTATATCGTTTCCTACTAAATAATTCATAAACTCAACAGTATTCTGGCTACTTGAATCTAGTCCAGAAACTTCAAGTGTAGTTATATCACCTATATTGGAACCGTCTGCTGGTCCTGAAAACTCACCGTTACCTGGTATAGGTGTTACTACAAATTTAAACACCATCTGAGCAGATATAGATATCTTACCTTTTATATTTAAGTATCTAGCAACTGCCTCTGCAGTGTATTGTTTTGTCTGCCTGTTGACAGAATCAGAACCTATCCAAGCATCTGAGTCCTGAACTACTATGTCATATGGATATGAACTTATTCTAGCCATGTTTTGTTATGATTTTTCCTGTATCACTATCCATTCGGTACCACTAGACCAAACTTGAGCTCCACTGTATTGTTTGTTTAAATTGTAAAAAGCAGCACCATCAACGGTATCCGATCCTTGACCTACTAAGTGAACCTTGTCAGCAGGCGCTATTGTGCTACTACTTATAACTCTTATTATTCTGTAAGGTATACTTGAAGCTAAAGGCAGTGTTAATTCATAAGTACCACCGCCGCCTGTCCAGTTTAATAGTATAGTGTTAATAGCACTAGAATAAGTACTTGCTCCACCTGCAGTTGCATTGATAGTAAAAGGTGCTCCAGTATTACTAGCTGTGCTTGATAGGTCTGCAATACTTTGTATTGTAAATCCTCTGGTAGGATTACCTGTTACTTCAGATACACCTGCTACGTATGTTTCTGTACCTACAAGAACGTCTTGTGCTTTAGGTGTTATTATTGGATAACTTGATATCTCTGCCATGTTTATTTTTTATTTAGTATTTTTTACCGCTTTCTTTTTTTGTACCTAAACCATCATTCCCTCTGTTCTGCTTTGGCGTCTCCCATCTCCCGTTCTTGTGGTCCCAGTCTTTACCTTTTGCTTCAGTAGGCGAATCTCTTCGTCTTTTTTGAGCATCGGCCTTTTTAGCTCTCCTTATAGGTGACTTAGCAGCTAATAAATCTCTTCTTGCCTTTTTACGAGCAGCCATTGGACTTAATTCCTGCTTCGGTCCTCCCTGTTTTTTAGGTTTTGCCATAATGTTCTTTTGTTATACCTTATATACTCACTCAAGATTGCACATTTTTACAAATATCCACTATATATATCAATAATGTGACAATAGCCCCTTACTATATTCCTTAGTACCCTAATGTCACACTTCCGTTTAAAAAAATCGTTACGTATTTAGGGATTTGGTGCTACGCCCTGTCCAAAATCGCTACGCAAATTCCCTTTTTACGTTTCAAAACAACGGGCCCCCCTTCTTTTTTAAGAAAATTGCAAAATGTTTCGGCTTTTTATTTACATTTCCCGTAGAGGTTTTGACTTTTCCCCCCTTATAGAAACTATTTTTAAACAAATTTAATACAGAGATATTGAGATAATATATATGAAATTAAAATATAATATTTTAATAATTAAATTAACTTAAACAATAAATAATTATGTCAGAAGTAATGAAATCAAAGAGATTTGTAGTAAGAAAATCTTTAATCGGAAAGAATCAAATCATTGAAGTAACATTCAAGAATGGAAATGTATCAAAGTATAATCATGATGAAGTATATGAAGTTATGAAAGAGAAACTAAATACAATGAACTGCTGGGAAAAGTACAAGAGTTATACATCGTCGAGCTCAATGCCAGTAGTAACGCGAGAGTTATTAATAAAGTAACCTCGCCACGTGTATCGTAGCAATCTACTCCCAAACAAAAAGAATACACAGCAATTAAGATAATATATAAAACTGTGACATTAGCCCCTTACTCTTCTACTTAGTAGCCTAGTGTCACACTTTTGAGAATATAATAGAATAGCCTGATTTTGAAATAGGATCGGAAGAGTAGACTCCGCCCTACGCGATAGTTAAGGTCAACCACCTCGCCTCCCGCTCGGTATGTTTTGAAAAGCAAACAAAAACAATACATACAACTTCAGATAATATATATGAATGAAAACTAATATTAACTTAAATAAATAATTATGTCAGAAGTATTAAAAAGTAAGAGATTTGTAGTAAGAAAATCACTAGTAGGTAAAAACCAAGTAATTGAAGTAACTTTTAAAAATGGAAACACTGCGAAGTACAACCATGATGAAGTATTCAAAGTAATGAAAACTAAACTCGAAAGTATGAACTGTTGGGCGAAGTATAAAACTTACACTTCAAGTTCTTCGATGCCTGTAATTACAAGAGATTTACTCATCAAATAGTAGACTCTCACTACCTTTACACACTATGAGGTGTAGTATAAAACCCCAACTACATCTCTTTACAATAAATAATAGTACACCTTAACCATACTATTACAAATGTAATACAGATCACTATAGATAATATCTATATATAATAAATAACTATAAATTAAACTAATAAATCTATGTACTTAATAAAAACTCTAAAAAACAAGAATATAAAAATGAATGGAGTAATATATAAACCTTATTACATAGGTAATCTTCCAAAGAAATTCGCTTTCATATATGACGAGTACGAAGACAAAGAAGGTTTCACTCATTGGTTTAATTATAAAGGATTCACTTACGTAGAAAAACAAGACAGTATATGGTAAACAAATTAAATACAATCACCTTAAGATAATATATTAAAATAAAAACAATGAAATACAGAGGTTATTTTTACAAGCAAATCGAAGTAAAAGATTACAGAGATAGAAAAGCAATAATGTATAAGTGCAGTGATGAAGCATTGTTAGAACATGTAGAAACTAGTAGTTTTACTAAGTTTACTGAAAAACGTATGCATGAAGCAATAGATGACTATGTAGATAATGTCGATCACTATAAAAAACTAAAAGTACTAACGTACGAAGCAACTAAAGAATTTTTAAAACATACATTATGAAACA
>Ga0208814_1001024_pt1 | contig 14058 bp, 12 predicted proteins | sample MalvirAntarct_55_FD_184253 | JGI IMG/M metagenome (GOLD analysis project Ga0208814, IMG submission 184253) | Marine viral communities from the Global Malaspina Expedition - Malaspina viral metaG Antarct_55 (SPAdes) (version 2) | ecosystem: Environmental > Aquatic > Marine > Oceanic | place...
GTAAAATGGGTTGCATAGCTACACTCAGCTAGTGATCGTGTTGACATGATACGGCTTGCACACTTTGTACGTGCCATCTTTACCTAGCTTTACAGTGCGCTTAACGCAAGTTAACGCATGCTATGGGCACACTGCAGTCACGGATCAACGGCTGATCTGCCAACCAAGAGGATTTAACCATGTTGAAGAAAACATTAACCGCCCTAGTTGCTGCGTCGGCATTATCAATGGCCATACCGGCTACAGCACAAGCTGGATGGTTTAGTTCTGGCTCTGAAAAGGCAGAGCAAGGCTGTAAGCATGAGAAAGGCGACAAAAAAGGCCCGCGTGATGAAATGCGTGGTATGCGTGAGTTGAAGCTTACAGATAAGCAAAAGGAGCAAGTGCGCGAGATTCACCGTGAACAGCGCGATACTTTTCACAAAAAAATGGACGCAATCCTGACACCAGATCAGCGCGCCATTGCAGCTAAGCATGAAGCCGAGCGTCAAGAAAAGCGAGATGATCGTCGCGAGCATCGTGATGACAAAAAGTAATAAGTAGAGCAATACAAAGCCGGATAACCTTTAAAGTTATCCGGCTTTTTTATATATGGTCTGTCTAGTGAGGGCGCCTTCAAAAGGCTTGGTGGCGGCGCTACTTTTGGCCAAAGCAGCGATGTAGTAAAGCCATGACAACATGACCACCAAGATATAGCTGAAGCGGTACAGCTCCTAGCTCATGAATGCTGCCTATTTGATGCGCAATCTCGATGTTATCGCCGCTTAACCAAATAGCTATTCCTGTTGTCGCCATAAAAGCAACAGTAAGCAACCCTAAGCCTTGCACTGCTTTGGCGAGTGCATGTGTTTGATCAGCACTAGGCATATGCCTTTGGCGAAGCACTGTTATGAACTCTAAGAGGCTCTGGGTGAGTGCTTGTCTTCGAAAACTCTGTGTCCATGGGAAAAAAGCACCAATACCATTTAAGCGGTAGCGCTGAAGTAGTCCAGCGAGCATGAATACGAGTAATCCTGCTATCAATAATCCAGACCATGTGTGCGTAGTTAGCAGAGTCTTTGCTAGGTCAGTCGCCTCGGTAAGTCGCCACGGTTTAGCCATCCATTCTGATGACAGTAACTGGTGGATAATTGCGATTGCGACTAAGCCATGAGTGGTTTTAGCCAGTAAGTTACTTGATGCTTGATTAGACATGAGGGTGTTCACTAGCAAGACTTCGATTCACTAGTATCGCTTTGTGATGATGAATCAAAGCTAACCGAAAGGTTAAATATTAGACATGTCGCAACCTAGCTCGGTTGGTAGGGCATCGTTAAAAGCTAGTTACAATCTTGGGATAAAAACGTGGGAAATACGGCTCATTCACTGTGTATGCACCATCTTTACCTGGCTTTACAGTGCGCTTAACTCAAGTTAACGCATGTTATGGACACACTGTAGTCGCGGATCAACACTTAGATGATCTGAGCATTTCACAGCGAGGATTTAACGATGATGAAGAAAACATTGACTGCATTGATTACTGCTTCAGCTTTATCGATGGCTATGCCAGCGACAGCACAAGCCGCGTGGTGGAATTCCAGTGGCAATAAAGCCGAGCATAAGCATGAGCATCAAAAGAAGGGTGCGTACGGAGAGAGGCGAGCTCTTCGCGAGCTGAGATTAACTAACTTACAGAAAAAACAAATTCATGAAATTCGTCATGAGCATCAGGTTAGCTTTCGCCTAAAATTGAATACGATATTGACGTTTGAGCAGCGTAAAGCTTTTGCCAGGCTAGTGGCCAAGCAACGAGCGCGGTGAGCGGCAAGCAGAGAGAAGCAAATAAGCTAAGTTCGAGACACATTAGTCTGGTTTTGTCAGAAATTTGTGCCGAATGATAGAGTTGCAATTCTAACATTGAGAAATAAAAAAGCCGCTAAGTAGTTAATACTTAACGGCTTTTGTATATATGGTGCGCCCAGAGAGATTCGAACTCCCGACCCCCAAGTTCGTAGCCTGGTGCTCTATCCAGCTGAGCTATGGGCGCATTGCAGAGGCCGCGCATTATGCGTATCGGCCTATTCATCGTCAAGTGTGTTTTGGTTGAAAAAACAACGTTCGCACAAAGACGGTGAAAATGGCGGAGAGTAAGGGATTCGAACCCTTGAGGGGCTTATGACCCCTACTCCCTTAGCAGGGGAGCACCTTCGGCCTCTCGGTCAACTCTCCGTCAAGGTGGGCGATGATACATAGGCACGGCCTGATTGGAAAGCCTAAAAGTACACTAAATGGGTGAAAACTGGCCAAAGCGTTAGCATCTGGCATTACGTCAACTTGAGGCATCCTCAGGCGTCCGTATAATGACTACTTTTATTGCTATGAGATTTATATGTTTGATTTATCGCAAAAATGGTTGGGGAACTCGCTAGAGGCTTGGGCTTACGCCTTAGCGTTGGCTGTCAGCATCAATGTGGTGATGGGCTTAGTTAAGTGGATCATTGTGACTCGTGGTGCAAAACTCGCCGCGCGCACCACCAGCAATTTCGATGATGCCTTGGTGTCGATAGCCTCGCGCACTAAACAAATTCTGATTTTTGGTGTCACGCTAATGATTGGTACTCGCTATTTAGAGCTATCCGATCAGATTGATAAGACGCTAATGGCAATTGCCACAGTGGCTGGCTTCATGCAATTTGGCCTCTGGCTAAGTGGCGCAATGAGCTTTTGGGTTGAGGCTTACCGCAAGAAAAATAGCGAAGGCGCAGCAGCTACAAGCCTAAGCGCAATTTACTTTATGGGCAGGATGGTTTTATGGGCCATTGTGCTCATGCTCATGCTCGGTAATTTGGGCGTAGATGTGACGGCGCTAGTTGCCGGCCTAGGTGTTGGCGGCATAGCGATTGCTTTGGCGGCTCAAAACATCTTGGGTGATTTATTTGCCAGCTTATCTATTGTTATCGATAAGCCGTTCGTGATTGGCGACACTATTTTAGTCGATACCTACTTCGGTACGGTTGAGCACGTTGGTTTGAAAACTACGCGCCTGCGCAGTGTGACGGGTGAGCAAATTATTTGCTCCAATAGTGACTTGTTACAAACACGCATTCGCAACTTTAGGCGTATGGAAGAACGTCGAATGCTGTTTGCCTTTGGCGTGACCTATCAAACACCGTCCGCTCAACTTGAGAAAATCCCATCGATGGTGCAGGAGATGATCGATGCCGTGCCGAATGCACGCTTCAATCGTGCGCATTTCCGTGGCTTTGGCGCTTCATCGCTAGACTTTGAGGTGGTGTATTGGATGACTGAGCCTGACTATGCCTTGGGGCTTGATGTTCAACAAAGCATCAACTTGGCGATCTTCAAGCGTTTTGAAGAGGAAGGCATTGAGTTTGCGTACCCAACACAAACCTTGTTTGTGCAGCCGCAAAGCAAAGAGCCATTGCATGTGAAAATGGCTGCCGCGAGTGGTGGTGCGGCTTAAGCTGATGTCTTGAGCCAGCGCTGGCTTGATGATTTCGCGTGCATAAAAAAACGGGCCAGATGGCCCGTTTTTTTATGGATCACATTAGTTAGAAGGTAATGGCCATATCAATGAAGTTGCTTGAGCCACTGGTGCCGCCTACTGTGCCTAAAGAGAGTAAAGGGGTACTGAGACCGAGGTTCACACGATATAGCGTATGTGGGCCTGCAGCGCTTCGTGCCAAGAGCAATACGTTTTCATTGTTGCGGCCACTGATATCAAACCCGACTGGCCCTGCAAGCGTTATACCTAAAGGCTGTGAATTGACGAGCTGGCCGACTACGGGTGTAGTGTCTGGTGCAGTGGGGTCGCTAACCGTTTGAGTAGCAATGGCGCTATTGGCGCTATCGACAACAAAAAGTTGCGTTGACGTGGCATTGCGGTAGTTATTTGAGTAAGCCGCAGCCACCACGGTAGGGTCCGGTGAGCCTGAAATAGCAGTGTTAGGTGTGCTTATGCCTGTTTCAATTTCAACAACCGCATTGCTGTCATTGTCGCCAATTAACCGAAGACGATTAACGCCATTTCCGCTAGTGGGGTTGAAGTCGGTGGTATAGCCAACGTTGGCGGTTAATGATGTGGCTGACGTATTGAGTTTAGTGGCAGTCGGCGAGGTGCTACCGTTCACGGGTACTGTTAACGCGTAATGATTACCTAAACTACCTAAACCATTGAGTGTTCGACTGGATTGGCGGAAGTCGATGCCGATTAAGGTTTCCATACCCCCTAGTGTCACTGTTCCCGGAGTGAATATTACGGCTGGGTCATTAGCGCGTAGCACACTGAGCTTATTGGCATTATCTAATACTACAACGGTAGGGTTAGCTGCCGTAATCAGTGAGAGGCTTGCATAGGTTTCGCCTGTTGGCAGCTTAGGTAGACTGGTACGGCGGCTGGCTACATTCGATGCCCCTGTCGCGTCTAAAGAATAAACTGCAGGGCTGCCAGCGACCGATAAGACGGCGGTAAGTGCATTGCTGGAAGGGTCAATATCGAAGCCATTAACTGCTGTTACATCACCAATATCTAGGGTTTTGCTTGGTGTGGCGAGCGTACCGGCATTTGCTGAAGAGAAGCTATATAGGGCGTCGGTTGATGTATCGATGCCAAATAGTGTCGTTGTGCGACCGGCGCCAGCAGAAAAGTTATCGGTGTAAGCGACGCCAGCAATAGTGGCGCTAGAAATGCTAACCGGACCGTCTGTGAAAGTCTGGCCAGTCAGTACATCGACACGATAGTTGCTGTCGTCACTGCCGATGATACGTAAACGATCAACGGTTGGGTTGAAGTCTATGGTGTAGCTGACGTTTGCATTGAGCGAGCTAAAGGCGTCTGTTGTGTCAGCAGAGTCTGCGGTGAGTGTGCTGACACGTGTTATTACGCCTGTGGTTGGCGTAATAGTTACAATGCGACCTTCGGAGCCTAGGCGCGTTAGAGCATAGAGCGTGCCTTCAGCGTTGCGATAGTCGATGGCGAGAACTTGTTCATCGATATCCAAAGCATTGACGCTGTAGCCATCATTATCATCAGCTGGGTCATCTACAATAGTGTTGGTTAAGATACCAACAACTGAGCGGGCAAACTCCGTGTCCTCTAAATCGACGCCAATAATTCGGTTATTACTGGTAAGCAAGTACGCTGTCGCCGAGCTCACCTCAATGCGCGGGCCATCAGATGAGCCGCCACCGCAGGCGCCAAGTAGTCCACCAGTGGTGATGAGAGCAACCGCATAGGCAATGGGTTTGATAGAGAATCGAATCGACATAAGGCGTCCTAAACTTAGCGCAGTAATTGCGCGTGATGATGTAAGTGGTCAGCAATAAAGCTGCTAATAAAGTAGTACCCATGATCATAACCGCTCTGCCTACGCAGTGTTAGCGCTTGGCCGGCGCCGCGACAGGCTGACTCAAAGCGATCGGGACTTAGTTGATTGGGTAGGAATTGATCCTCCAAACCTTGATCAACGAGTAGGGCAGAGGTGCGTTGACCATCCTCGACTAAGGCCGTGGCATCGAATGCGCGCCAGCTACTGCGGTCATCACCCAGATAGCGGCTAAAGGCTTTCTCACCCCATGGGCATTCGCTGGGCGCTGCTATTGGCGCAAAGGCGGAGACCGACTGGAACCGCTCAGGGTGTTTCAAGCCGATGGTGAGCGCGCCGTGGCCGCCCATAGAATGACCCATGATGCCGACACGATCGGCGCTCGCGGAGAAGTTAGCTAGGATAAAGTCACGCAACTCCAGTACATAACTACCCATACGGTAATGCGTAGCCCATGGCTGAGTGGTGGCGTCGAGATAGAAGCCTGCGCCGACACCAAAATCCCAATGTTCACGATCACCGGGCAGCTCAATATCACGCGGACTGGTATCGCAAGTCACCAGCATCAAGCCCAGCTCTGCGGCAACGCGCTGAGCGCCAGCTTTGACCATGAAAGTCTCTTCTGTGCAGGTCAGGCCGGCGAGAAAAAATACCACCGGCACCGGACCATTGGCTGCTTGTGGTGGCTGATACACGGAAAAGCGCATCGGCAGGCCGATGCTGCTGGAGTCATGAGTGTAAAAGCCCTGTATGCCGCCGAAACAAGCGTGTTTGCTGCGAGTAATCATGCTCATTTGCTAAGCGCCGAGGGTTTAGCGGCCGATGGCCAGCGCATAAAAAGTGCCACGCCCAAGCCCCAGGCACCGTTAAGTAATAAGCCACCGATGACAGTTTTCATCTCCACTGGCAGGTCTTTGAGCGGAAACACAATTAGCATCGCGACTGCGGTTGGGCCAATGGCGCCGATCAGCATCGCTTTGAGCCAATAGATTGCGCCATGGTTTTGGCGAATCCAGTAGGCCACGGGTACGCCCCATAAGCCGCCCCAAAATGCCAGCGAGATGACCGCAGGCACACCTAAAGGCTGGCTTGGTGTGAGATTAAACGCTGGTACTGGCACCATGCCGAGGCTATAAAACAGGCTGAATAAGCCCTGATGAAACAGCAGCGTGGCGAAATAACCCGCGACAAAGGCTCTGAATGCAAACATGACTTTCCCCTTTATTGATCGTATGGCCGCTTACGTAATCTGTTCTAGAAAATCACCACCGAACGAATCGATTCGCCACGCTTCATCAGCTCAAAACCTTCGTTGATGTCTTCGAGTTTGAGCTTATGGGTGATCAGCGAGTCGATATTGATTTTGCCTTCCATATACCAATCAACGATTTTCGGCACATCGGTGCGCCCGCGCGCGCCACCGAAAGCCGAGCCTTCCCATTTGCGCCCGGTCACGAGTTGGAATGGCCGAGTGCTGATTTCTGCACCTGCTTCAGCCACGCCAATGATGATGCTGCGACCCCAGCCTTTGTGCGTGCATTCGAGGGCATCACGCATGACCTTGGTATTGCCGATGCATTCGAAGCTGTAGTCAGCGCCGCCATCGGTCAGTTGCACAATGGTATCGACGACGTTTTCAACTTCTTTCGGGTTAATGAAGTGCGTCATGCCGAACTCGCGGGCCATCTTTTCGCGCTCAGGATTTAAGTCGACACCAATGATTTTGCCGGCCCCGACCATCTTCGCGCCTTGAATGACATTGAGGCCGATACCGCCTAAGCCGAACACCACGACATTGGCGCCAGCTTCCACTTTAGCGGTAAACAATACAGCGCCTATGCCGGTAGTGACACCACAGCCGATGTAGCAAACTTTGTCGAACGGCGCGTCTTCGCGGATTTTTGCCAGCGCAATTTCCGGCACCACGATGTAGTTAGAGAATGTCGACGTGCCCATGTAGTGGAATAAATCTTGGCCATTAAGCGAGAAGCGCGAGGTGGCATCAGGCATTAAGCCACGGCCTTGTGTACTGCGAATGGCTTGGCAGAGATTGGTTTTTTGCGACAGGCAGAATTTGCATTCTCGGCATTCGGGTGTGTACAGAGGAATCACGTGATCGCCTTTGCGCAATGACTTCACGCCAGGGCCAACATCAACCACGATACCTGCGCCTTCGTGACCCAAGATGGAGGGGAAAATACCTTCAGGATCAGCGCCACTGAGCGTGTAGTAGTCGGTATGGCAGATACCTGTGGCTTTGATTTCGACTAGCACTTCACCAGCTTTCGGCCCAGCCAAATCCACGGTTTCGATAGTCAGCGGTTGGCCTGCTTTCCAGGCGACAGCAGCGCGAGTTTTCATAAGGCTGTGCTCATTGCAAAAGATGGCCTAGACCATAGCAAGTGTCGGTCTGAGCGTCACTCATGCAGACTACGATTGAGGCGAAAAAGTGATACAAAAAAAAGCGAGAGCCCCTCTATGGCGACTCTCGCTAAATTACCTCACGCTGGCATCGTCAATATGCTCAACGGTTCATAGCGGCTTATGGCAGGGCGGGTACGCCAGTAGGCAGTCCCAAATCTGGCAAGCCGGTGGGTAAGCCGGCACCATTGCCAGAAAGTAACGCTTGGATATTGCTTGCCAAAGTTTGTAAATCGGCTGCGCTTGGCAGTTTTGGTGGCAGGCTTAGGCTAGGTGGTGTGCCAGCAATCGGGTAGTCGAGTGCGATTAGGCTATTACCATTAACACGCTCAGTGCCGAGCAAGTACTCGCCAACTGGCACGTCGTAATAGAACGTGGCTGGTGCTGACTTTAGTGCCGTTGCGGCACTCGGAATGCCTGCCGGCAAGCTTGGAGCGCTTGGTAGTTGATCTAAGCCAGGTACGCGGTCAAGTCCGGGGATTTGCGAGGTTAGACTTGATAGCTGGGCCGTTTGCAATTGCGAGCCCACATTATCGATAGCGCGGCCCAACGTTTCTGTGCCGAGATTATGCCAACGAACGGCCATGATGTTGATTTTGCCAGTTTTCACGGTATTAACTGCATAGCCTGCGGTCATGCCCAGACGTGAGTCTAGTTGCAGTAAGTTAGTGAAGTCTTGGCCGTTTAGTGAACCATTAGTTTGGAATGGGAGTGGCAATGGCAGCGGATTGCTGTTGTTGCCAATGACAGGTTCAACACGACGGATATTCAGCGGGCCAATCGGCAGCACATTAAGCACAGGTGCTAATAGTTGACTCGCAGCGGAGTCAACCGCACCACCACGGGTCACTTGCACGCCGTAGGAGTTAACTTTTGGCGCCTGCGTCGACAAGTCAGCTAAGCCCACATCTAGCGGTAATGGCAATGGTAGTTTGCTGGTCAGGCCTGATAAACCTGGAATGCTAGCCAAGGGGCTTGCTGCAGTGGCTTCTCGTGGTTTTTGGTCATTGAGGGTGCCGAGGGCATCATAAGCGACTTGGAAAATATCCATCGCCGTGGCGCGTGTAGGGAACTGTCCGGCATTGAGTGGATAGGCAAAAGTGTAGCTAGCGTTGGTGGCCAACACTTTGTCTTGCACATTTTCAGTGGTAGTTGTGATTTTTAGATCGCGGCAGCGACCAAAAAGCACCGCATTACAGACGCCGGTCAGTTTCACTTCGATCGATAGCGGCGCTTGAATGACGATAGTGTCATTGACTGTATGTTGGTCTAGCGCAGTCGCAATCACAGCATCTACATTGGTGGTATTTGTGATAGTAAATGACTGGCCTTTCGATACACCACTAGTCACGAAGGGGACGATGACGGTGCCTTCAGTCGCTGTGTTGTTGGTGGTTTTTACATAGTTAGTCAGGCTGCGCACATTGTGCGGCAAAATCCATGGACCAAGGTCGGGTACAGCATAAGTCGCAACTAAATAAGCCACTGTGGTGCCAAGGCCATAGGCATTAAATAGGTCGTTGAGCGATGGTTGACTGCCGCTAGCAAGAGGGATGGGCAGGTTGCTTGCACCGGGTAAGCTATCGAGTCCAGGCAGTGCATCTAAGCCAGGAATTCCATTAGGTAGGCCGTTTGGCAAGCTCGGTGCTGCGCCAGCGCTGGTCAGCGAGCCGACTAAGAAGCTGATTAAGTCTTGTGCCATCGCGGCCATTTCTGGTGTTTGCTCGCCTGATGGACTCAGGTTGCCAAAGTTGCCAAGAAACTTGGACAGCTCTAGTGACAAGGGTGCGGGTAAGTCGCGGCCCATGGTGAGCGCAGTTAGGGCGGCAGCAGCTTGTGTTGGGTCTAGTAGTGATGGGCCTGCGAGCGGGTTATTGTCACCAAGGTTAGCGAATGCATCGGCACCGGGCAGGCTGGGATTATTCGGTGTTGGTGCAGCGTTCGCGAATGCGCCGAACGGTGATTGAGCGAAAACATTTTGCAATGAGCCTAGAGCGCTATCGAGCGGGTTCGTGAGCTGTGACGGTAGAGGAATAGGTAGCGATGACAAACTAAACGCAGCCCATGAGGCACTTGCTGTCAGAGCGAGGGCAACCACTAAATTTTTCTTTTTCATGATAAAGGTCTCAGCGATGGTCTGAGCGGCATCCTTGTCGACTGGGTTAAGTGCCCTTCTAGGCGTACTGAAACTTAACTCATGTAAAGTTTTAAAGGCTACTTTTGTCGGTTAATTGTTGCCCTAATGTAACGATTTTCGTCGGTAGATGAATGGCTGCCGAATTTATCTAGCTGTGCCGTGGCGCTTTTAGCTAGAGCTCATAAGTAGTGAGTTATTGGCCTGTGCTGCTAGAACTAAATGCTGCGCGACTTCGGTTACACGCTTTAGTCGGCGCAAATCTTCGCTATATGACAGCCAAAATTGTCGTGTGATGCTGAGCTCTTCATTCAAGACCGGTACCAAGCGCGGATCAGTGTCAGCAATAAAGCAGGGCAAAATAGCCAAGGCTCGGCCTTGCAAAACAGCATGGTATTGCGCCAACGCGCTGGTGCTGCGCAGTGTGCTCTGGGCCCCGGGCACGAGTTCATCGAGATATAAAAGTTGGGCGCTGAAGGCGAGCTCATTAACGTAGTTAATGAAACGATGTTGGGTTAAGTCTTCGATGCAAGTGATAGTCGGGTGCTGCGCGAGGTATTCGGGTGTGGCGTAGAGCTTGAGCCGGTAGTCGCATAACTTGCTAGAGATGTAAGGCCCGCGCGCTGGGCGCTCTAGCGTGATGGCTATATCGGCCTCGCGGCGCGAAAGATTGACGAAGTGCGGCACCGGTAAAATATCGATAGAAATATTGGGGTAGCGGTCTTGGAATTCGACCATGTGCGGAGCAACAAAGTAAGTGCCAAAGGCCTCGGTGCAACCAATACGAACATGGCCTGAGAGTGCGCTGCCAGTTCCAGAGACTTCGGCCATAGCTGCCGCCATAGCCGCTTCCATGGTGTCGGCATGGCGCACTAAATGCTGACCATCGACGGTGAGCGTGAAGCCATTACTGCGTGATTTATCGAATAGTAGTGCGCCGAGACTTTCTTCTAATGAGCGAATGCGCCGCGCTACCGTGGTGTAGTCCACGCTTAGTCGGCGAGAAGCAGCGCTGGCGGTACCGGCTCGGGCGACTTCGAGGAAAAATCTTAGGTCATCCCAGTTTAAATTTTTGTTGGCAGATTTTTGCATATCGATTAGGACTTATTCTGAGTTCATATTGCATTTTAACCTGTATATGCTGTTGCAACAGTAATTCCAGAATTATTTAAGGCAGATCGCTATGACCAGCACTATTCCTACCGTCAAATTGCTCATCAATGGTGAGTTTATCGAGTCGAAAACCACCGAGTGGCGCGATGTAGTTAACCCTGCTACTCAGGAAGTGCTGGCTCGCGTACCTCTTGCCACCGCTGATGAGCTAGCAGCTGCTGTGGCTGCTGGCAAAGCAGCATTCAAAACCTGGCGCAAAACCCCAATTGGTGCCCGTGCACGCATCTTCTTAAAGTATCAGCAGCTGATACGCGAAAATATGAGCGAAGTTGCTGCGTTACTGACGGCTGAGCAGGGCAAAACTCTGCCAGATGCCGAAGGCGATATTTTCCGTGGTTTAGAAGTGGTCGAGCACGCTGCCAATATTGGCTCGCTGCAAATGGGTGAGATCGCCAATAACGTCGCCAATGGCGTCGATACTTATACATTGCAGCAGCCTATTGGCGTTTGCGCTGGTATCACACCATTTAACTTCCCCGCCATGATTCCACTGTGGATGTTTCCGATGGCAATCGCTTGTGGCAACACTTTCGTGCTCAAGCCATCTGAGCAAGACCCCATGAGCACCATGCGTTTGGTAGAGCTGGCGGTCGAAGCGGGCATTCCTGCTGGTGTGTTGAACGTGGTGCACGGCGCTGTCGATATTGTTAATGGCCTATGCGATCACCCTGATATCAAAGCAATTTCCTTCGTTGGTTCAACACGCGTTGGCACCCATGTTTATCATCGCGCAACGGCTACCGGTAAACGCGCTCAGTGCATGATGGGTGCGAAAAACCACGTGGTGGTGCTACCTGATGCACCGAAAGAGCAAACTTTGAATGCGCTCGCCGGCGCAGGTTTCGGTGCCGCCGGTCAGCGTTGCATGGCGTCATCGGTGGTGGTGCTAGTGGGCGAAGCGAAGCACTGGGTGGATGAAATTGCTGAGCGTGCGAAAACCTTGAGTGTAAATGCCGGACATATTGCCGGTACTGAGATTGGCCCGGTGATTTCCTGTGCCGCTAAAGCACGCATTGAAAGCCTGATTGAGGCTGGCATCGCCGAAGGTGCGCGCTTAGTGCTCGATGGCCGTAATCCAGTAGTGAAAGGCTATGAGCAAGGCAACTTTGTCGCGCCCACACTGTTTGCTGGCGTGAAGCCGGGCATGCGCATTTATGACGAAGAGATTTTTGGCCCAGTGCTGTGTGTGGTTGAAGTCGACACGCTGGATGAGGCGATTGCGCTAGTGAATGCCAATCCCAACGGTAATGGCACGGGTATTTTTACTCGCTCTGGCGGTGCCGCACGGCATTTCCAAGAGGAGATTGATGTCGGCCAAGTTGGAATCAATGTGCCGATTCCTGTGCCGGTTCCGTTGTTCTCGTTCACAGGTTCACGTGGTTCGAAGCTCGGTGATTTAGGTCCTTATGGCAAACAGGTTGTGATGTTCTATACGCAAACCAAAACCATCACTTCGCGTTGGTTTGACGAAGATGCGGTGAGCACTGTCAACACCACCATTAGCATGCGTTAAGGGTGCTGGCGTGAACTTTGAACTGAGCGATGAACAGCTGGCTTTTGCGCAGCTAGCGCGTGATTTTGCTCGGCAAGACCTTGCGCCCTTCGCGGCGCAATGGGATGCCGAGTCTATTTTTCCTGTCGATGCGTTTCGCAAGGGTGGGCAGCTGGGTTTTTGCGGCCTGTATTCACCGGAAGCACAGGGTGGCTTAGGGCTGTCGCGCCTAGACTCGGCCTTAGTGTTTGAGGAGTTGGCGGCAGCAGACCCATCTACGGCGGCATTTTTCACCATTCATAATATGGCGACATGGATGCTCTGCACCTGGGGTAAGCCAGCGCTGCAAGCTGAGTGGGGCGAGCGCCTGACTTCGGGTGAGCAGCTCGCGTCATACTGCCTAACCGAGCCAGATGCGGGTTCTGATGCCGCCAATTTAAAAACCTCGGCACGCCGTGATGGCGATGACTACGTGCTAAACGGCAGCAAGATGTTTATTTCTGGCGCGGGTAGTACCGATATGTTGGTGGTTATGGTGCGTACGGGCGCAGCCGGCGCTAAAGGCATTTCGGCGATTGCTGTGCCGGCAAATTTACCTGGCATTCGCTATGGCAAAAAAGAAGAAAAAATGGGCTGGAATAGTCAGCCCACGCGCGCCATTTTCTTTGATGACGTGCGAGTACCTGTCGCTAATCGCTTAGGCGAAGAGGGCGAAGGCTTCCGCATCGCTATGAAAGGTTTGGATGGCGGGCGCATCAATATTGCCACCTGTTCGGTGGGGGCAGCGCAAGGCGCCCTTAACGCTGCGCAAGCCTATCTTGGTGAGCGTAAGCAGTTCGGCAAAGCACTGGCCGAGTTTCAGGCCTTGCAATTTCGCCTCGCCGACATGGCCACGGAATTAGTCGCGGCTCGGCAGATGATTCGCTTAGCGGCAAGCAAACTCGACGCTGGCCATAGAGACGCTAGCACCTATTGCGCAATGGCCAAACGCTTCGCCACTGACGCCGGTTTTAACGTGTGTAATGAGGCGCTACAGCTACATGGCGGCTACGGTTATCTGCGTGATTACCCGCTTGAACGTCTGCTTCGCGATGCTCGTGTGCATCAGATACTGGAAGGTACGAACGAGATCATGCGCGTGATTATTGCGCGTCGAATGCTCGAGGCCGACGCGCCTGAGTCGATACGCTAACGCGCCTGAGTTTGATCGTTGCGGCACCTAAATTTGCTCAATAAAGAGAGAATAAAAAATGACCATCAGCATCGCATTTATCGGCCTCGGCAATATGGGCGGCCCCATGGCAGTCAACCTGCACAAGGCCGGCTTTAAGGTTACTGCCACAGATTTATCCGCCGATGCCCGCGCTCGCGTGGCCGCAGAAGGCGTGAGCGTAAGCGATAGCGCCGCAGGTGCCGTGAGCGATGCCGATGTAGTGATTTCAATGCTGCCGGCTAGTCGTCACGTTGAAGGTTTGTACTTGGGCGAGGGCGGTTTATTAGCCACGCTGGCG
>Ga0208814_1001025_pt1 | contig 14057 bp, 23 predicted proteins | sample MalvirAntarct_55_FD_184253 | JGI IMG/M metagenome (GOLD analysis project Ga0208814, IMG submission 184253) | Marine viral communities from the Global Malaspina Expedition - Malaspina viral metaG Antarct_55 (SPAdes) (version 2) | ecosystem: Environmental > Aquatic > Marine > Oceanic | place...
GAAGAAGTAGTAGAAGAAGTAGCTGTAGAAGCTGCTCCTGAAGCAACTGAAGAGGTAGAGCTTACTGAGGAAGTGTCTGAAGAGGTACAAGAGGAATTGTCTGAGGTTTCAGAAGAGGTTATTGAATCAACTGATGAGGTTGAGTTATCTGAAGAGGTGACTGAGACTGAGTTAGCTGAAGACGGAACTGAAGATGAAGCTAAAGAGGAAGAGGTTCAAGCTGCTCCAGCTTACGTAACGTCAGAAGAACTAAGTTCACTTAAAAATGAAATGATGTCTATGATTGAATCGTTATTAAAGGACAAGCAAGAAGCTTACAAAGAAATGCCAGCTCAATTATCTGAGCAGGTTGAATTATCTGAAGAGGTAGAAGAAATCGCTCACTCTCCAGAACAAGAAGTGGAAGCTAAGTCTAATAAGTTATACTCTCAAGATAGAGTAGTAACTACACAAGATAGAGTTTTTGCAAAACTATTTAAATAAGAATATTAATTAATTAATTTAAACACGCTAAAAATGGCAACAACAACTTCAATTACAACTAGCTACGCTGGAGAAAAACTACAAGGTTTTATCTCTGCCGCTTTGCTTTCTGCTAACACTATCGAAAAAGGTGGAGTTACAGTAAAACCGAATGTAAAATTCAAACAAGTAATCAAGAAACTTTCAACTACTGATCTAGTAGCTGATGGAACTTGTGATTTCGATGCAACTACTACAGTAGCTCTTACTGAGCGTTACTTACAGCCAAAAGAATTTCAAGTAAACTTACAACTTTGTAAGCAAGACTTCAGAGACGATTGGGATGCAATTTCTATGGGAATGAGTGCACACGACTCTATTCCTCCTGCTTTTTCTGACTATCTTTTAGGACATGTAGTATCTAAAGTAGCTGAGAAGATTGAGAACACTATCTTTGGTGGTGCTGATGCTGTTGCTGGTGAGTTTGACGGATTTTTAGCTTTAGCTGGTGCTGATGCTGACGTTATTGACGTAGCTGGTACAACTATCGATGCTTCAAACGTTATCGCTGAGTTAGGTAAAGTAGTAGATGCTATTCCAACTACTGTTTACGGACAAGAAGATTTATCTGTATATATCTCTCCTTCAACTGCTCGTGCTTACATTAGAGCTCAAGCTGCTTTAGGATATAAAGATTTATACCACGTAGGACAAACTGCTCTTGATTTTGAAGGAGTTAAATTGTTTGTATCTAACGGTATGCCAGCTAACAAAATGATGGCTGCACAATCTGGAAACCTTATGTATGGTACTGGATTATTAAATGACAAGAATGTAGCTAAAGTTATCGACATGGCTGACATCGATGGTTCACAAAATGTACGTATCGTTTTAAGATATACTGCAACTGTAAACTTTGGTATCGGATCTGAGATTGTACTTTACTCTGCATAATCAACTTTAATAGGGGAGGGTAAAACCTCCCTTATATTAATAATAATAATAATAACTTAAAAACTAAAACTATGGCTTGTGATTTTACTGGTGGTAGAGTAGAGGCTTGTAAAGAAAGCGTTGGTGGATTGAGAAACTTATATATTGCAAACTTTAACTCTGCAATGTATGATGCTTTAACTCTTGGTACTGACGATGAAATTACAGGACTTGGTTCTGCTGTTACAACATACAAATTCGAGTTAAGAGGAGAGAACAACTCTTTTGAGGAGACTAACGAAAACTCAAGAGATAACGGAACTTCTTTTTGGACTCAGTCAGGTAGTATTTCACTTAAGGTGCAAGATGCTGCTTCACAAAAACAATTAAAACTTCTTTCTTACGGAAGACCTCATGTAATCATTGAAGATTATAATGGTAATTTCCGTATCGCTGGAGCTCAAAATGGTGTTGAATTTTCTGTTTCTACATCTACAGGTTCTGCAATGGGAGACTTAAACGGATATAACATTACATTTGAAGGTAAAGAATTATCTCCTTCATCTTTCGTTGACCCAGCTATTATGGGTGATGTTGCTGGATTCGTAGTAGATGCTACTCTTATGAATGCATAATAGAAGTTAATACTTTAATATTAAAGGGGTACAGAAATGTACCTCTTTTTTTGTGCTATATACTTAAGGAACAGTTAACTTAAAATCTCGTTATATAGATATGAATATACTAGACATAAGCAATTTACCGACATTAACCCTTAAAGTAACTGGCAGAGAAGGTACTCCTTCTGGTGCTTGGGTTATTAATCAGGAACAAGAAAAGAAGATAGAGATAGGTGCTGGAGACTTAAACTACACAGTTGGTGATAGTTTAACAATAAACTTAACCGACAGTTCATTTATATCGTCAATAGAAGAAGACACTACTCTTTCAGTAATAGTGTTTAGTAACGATATACCGCTGTATAGAGACATAGTTAAGTTTAGAGGTCAATTAGATTCTGTAGATTTATATTCTCAGTATAATCACTCAGGAGATTACTACGTATATGAAGACGATGATAGCGAAGAAGATGATAGCGTAGGGATTATTGATGGAGGATCAGGCGGTGGAAATAGCTACACACCACCAGATGAAACAGGTGATTTAACTATAAGTGATTTTTCTATAAAATTCGACTTAAACAACGATGGTATTGGAGAGATAAGAAATAATGGTAGCGGAACGCTAAGTCAGCAAGACTATAACGTATGGGGTGACTTTAAAGTTAGGACAGATGAATACGGTACATTTGAATCATCACCTACTAGTCTAGAGGAGGTTCAAGCGTTCTCATATTTGTATGATAAAAATAGTGGTAATGCATCTGGCTGGGGTGGAACTATAACTAGCAACACTCCTGAATTAGAAGGTACTTACTATCATTTTTCTGCTGGTGTATCTCAGACAGCTAATGACAAGATAATGGAGATAGCTACTGATAGAGAATTAGGTCTAACGAGTATTACTGATTTATCTGTATTTAAAGAGGATTCTTATACAGACTGGGAAGTTGGTATGAGTGTTTACAAAGATGTATCTGGAACCCCTATAATGGATGGGGTTTCAAGTAGCTGGGATAGGTTTAACTTTATATATATAGACTCTAACAATGACATAGTAGTAGTTAGAAGTACAGACAGTATAGTTACGCACGTAGAGGTTGCTAAAAACACTACTTACTTAAAGTACATGGAAATGTTTTCTGCAGGAATCGTAACCAGCCCTTATAGTGCAGCTCCTAGAACATTTAGTGAGTATGTTACATGGTTTGTTGATAAAATAAACGATGAAAATTCTGTAGTATCGTATAACACTACAAGACCAGCTGAATTTAGTAAGAGAAGAGTTGTTATAGATTACTCTAACGGAAGCATGGCTAGTATCGGTGATCAAGCATTAAAAAGAGACAATGGCTGGAGCGGAGGTCAAACATTAGCTAGTGACGTAATAGGTATAGAGTTAGATCCTTCATCTGAAGGGAGCGTTTATCAATTAGGCACAACCGCCTGTACCGTAGATGGAGTGAACTTTTTAATAAGGGAGATTGACTTTACAACTGGACTAGTCACTAACTTTCAGTGGTACACACTAACGTAAAACAATTAATTCGTTATAAACATATAGACAAAAGAATTATGGAAAGTAATAATGTAAGAGTGGTTAATTTATCTGGATATCAGACTCCTGTTGTGAAAGAAGTACACAATAGAGACTGGGTAGAATATGGAGATAATAACGACTACTTTAAAAAACTAATAGATAACTATCTAGGTTCACCTACTAACTCTAGGTGTATTAACGGTATCGTTGATATGGTAGCTGGTAGAGGATTAGAAGCAACTAACAGAGATGAGAACCCAGAAGGGTACTTAAAGATGAAGATGCTTTTACCTAAGAAGCAAATTAAGAGAGTTGCACATGATTACAAAATGTTAGGTCAAGCAGCGATTCAAGTATCATACAATAGAAGTAAGACTAAGATATTAAAGGTATCTCACTTCCCTATGGAAACTCTTAGAGCTGAGAAAGCTGGTAAAGACGGATGTATTGATGCTTATTACTATCACCCTAAATGGAGTGAGTTAAAGGCTACGGATAGACCCAAAAGGATTCCTACATACGGAAACGGAAGTAAAGGTCAGAGAAACGAGCTATACGTCATTAAGCCTTATAGAAGTGGATTCTATTACTATGCACCTGTTGATTATAACGGATGCTTACAGTATTGCTCTTTAGAAGAAGAGGTGTCTAACTACCATATTAACAATATTAAAAACGGTCTACAACCTAGCTTATTGATAAACTTTAACAATGGTACTCCACCAGAAGAAACTCAAGCTGCTTTAGAGCGTAAGATATATGACAAGTTCTCAGGTAGTTCAAATGCCGGTAAGTTTATTATTGCATTTAATGAATCACAAGAGACTAAGGCAGATATAGAGCCTATACATTTACCTGATGCACACGCACAGTATCAGTTCATGAGTGATGAAGCTACACAAAAAATTATGCTTGGTCATGGTATTGTATCTCCTATTTTATTAGGTATTAAAGATAATACAGGATTCGGTAACAATGCAGAAGAACTTAGAACTGCTGCTGTACTTATGGATAACGTAATTATCAGACCAATACAAGATGAAATTATAGAAGCTCTTACTGATATTTTATTATTTAATGAGATAGTATTAGATTTATACTTTATAACATTACAACCTATAGAGTTTACTGAGTTAGAGAACATCTCTACTAAAGTAAAAAGAGAAGAAGAAACTGGAGAGAAACTAAGTTCAGACGTTGAGCTTAGTGAATCTCTTGAGGTTAACGATATAGAGGTATCGTTAGAAGAAGTTAAACCAACAGACGAAGAAGAATAAGATGGGAAGGAAAGCATTATTTATAAGCGTAGCTGACTTAAAGAGAAAGTCACTAATAGACGGAAATGTAGACTCTAGTAAGATAACTTACTGCATTGAAGTAGCACAGGATATACATATCCAAAATTACTTAGGAGGTAAGCTGTACAAGAAACTGCAAAGTATAATTGTAGATGGAACAGTGAATGAGGAATCTAATAGCGATTACAAAGACTTATTAGATACTTATATTAAGCCTATGTTAATATGGTATACTCAAGCGACGATACTACCTTACAGTGCCTTTACATTAAAGAATGGAGGTATTCATAAGCACGTAGCCGAGAACGCTGAGTCTGCTAGTCAGGAAGAGCTTACTTACTTAGGTCAAAGAATGAATGACACTGCTGAGTTCTATACAAAAAGATTCTTAGATTACATGTGTCTAAATAATAACAAGTTCCCAGAATATAGTGAAAACAGCTCAGAGGATATGTACCCTGATAAAGATGTTAACTATACTGGTGGATGGTATATTTAATATTATGGGATTAAAAGAAAAAGCAGGGGTCTACAAGCCTAAAGATGCTAACGTAGTAAAATTAAAGGAATACTTAAAGAAAAAAGAAAATGAGGCATCCGTCAATGGTAATGATACCGCACGCAGATAAAATACAATCAATAGAATTAGTAAAACCAGCAATTGGTGCTTCATTTAGAAGAAACACAATTGGACTTAGTGAGAATAAAGACGGACTCCTACAAGAAGAGCCTGTTGACATACCCAGAAGACACTATAGGGGTGGTTACGTTTCTTACATAAGTGAAGCTGATTCTACAAACCTATACACATATAGCTCTGACTATTCAAACGCAGCACACACAAGAACAGGTACTGTTGTTTTAACAGATGATGTATCTGTGTCTCCTGATGGAAAGTATGAAGCTGGATTATTAAAGCCAAACACAGAGGCTTCTACAGGTAAGTATACTCAGCAAATTATAAACCTTTCAGATATAGGGGATCACACATTTTCTGTATATGTTAAATCTAGCGGTGAACAGTTTATTACTTTAAGAATGTTTAGAAATTCACCCCCATACACATCTTATACTGATACTAAATTTGACTTACTGGATGGTAGTATAGTTTCAGGTACTTTAGGGAGTGCAACTATTGAAGATGCTGGCAATGGGTGGTATAGAGTTACAGTTACTGGTTTAAGTACTGTAGCAGGTGCTCATAGTTTTAGATTGGAATTAGACTCGTCAGGTACGCATGTTGATGATGGTGTTTTATTATGGGGAGGTCAAGTTGAGGCTTCAAGCGTAGCTACGTCTCATATCCCAACGGTTGCAACAACTGAAAATAGAGGTAGTGACGATATATGGATTAGTGACTTTGATGGAGACATACTTAATAACCATTTATCAGTTTACTTCAATTTAAAGATGTTTAAGACAGGTGACGCTTTATCTAAATTTACTCTTGGAGATGGAACATCAGTAAATAAGATTCAAATTACTTCTCAAGCTAATAGCACAGATATAGCTATAAATATAACTAAAGACTCGGACGTATTTTCATACATAGCTGATATTGGAGGATATAGCAATGACGTTAAAGTAATGGTTACGTGTTCAGACAACCTTACAAAGATATATGTTAATGGAGGATTGGAGTTCACAGACTCTAGTACAACTCTTGGCTTTACAGGATTAGACAGAATTATAAACGCAGAGTATGCATATAACGATAATTCAACTAAGTTTAAAGGCTTGATAAATGACATTAGAGTTTACCCTATGGTTTTATCAGATGCTGAAGCTAATTATGTTACAAGTAATTAAAAATAAAAGGACACTTAATTTCTTAGTCGTTATAAGTTTATAATAAATAGAAAAAATGGATTGGAAGTCTACAGCATTAATTAATGCTACTACATTGGGTTTAACGTTAACTCAAATAAGCGAGTCTGTAAAGATAGGAGCTATGATAGTCGGTATTATTTGGACTTTCATACAAATAGCTAATGGAGTAAATCAATTCACAGATAGAAAAGAAAGACTAGCATCTATTAAGAAGGAAAAGAAAAGACGTAAAAAAGAAAGAGATGACAAAAAACTTTGACATAAGTGAATTTCAGTGTAAGTGTGGATGCACTATGCCTAGTGATGTAAAAGAAAACATTAAAGAGCTAGCTGAGAACTTACAAATAGTTAGAGATATATTACAAGAACCTATTAGAGTTAATAGTGCTTACAGGTGTGAAGCTCATAATCAGGATATTGGTGGGGTTTCTAATTCACAGCATGTACTTGGTAAAGCAAGTGACATCGTATTATCTAACCTATCACCAAAAGAAGTTTATACTGCACTAGATAGATTAATGGATGGTTCATTTATAGCTCAAGGAGGACTTGGCAAATACAATACATTTACACATTACGATACAAGAGGGCACGAGGCTCGATGGTAGAACGTTTAATATAGAGGGGTATGTTTAATATAAGGGGGGTAGTTTTAGGTTTGTTAATGTTAACTTCGTTAGCTTCATGTAGAAGTTACGAGTATAACGTCTCAGAACCGCTACAGCCTTACGTTAATGAGTTTTTAGACATACTAGAGGCCAATGATATCAAATTCAAAAAGAAGGACTTCTACGTTGAGTTTAGTGATAATTTGATAGGTACTCCTTTAGCAGGTTATGCAGATGGTATGTATGACAGTAGCGTAGTTAGAGTTTACCTCCTTAGATCCTATTGGAATACTTTAAGTGAAAAACAAAGAAAGATATTAATATATCACGAATTGAGTCACGATATGTTTGACTCTTTACATACTTACGATGTTTTTATTATGCAACCTAAAATGCACAGTAGATTTGTAGCCGAATACATTAATTGGGATTGGGCAGTAAGTGAACTAATTAAATACATTAAAAATGAGCGATAATCCAAAGCTAAGAAAAAATGGTGGAGAAGGTACTGCTGTTGGTAAATTCCTACGTAGCATCAACTTCAAGGATGTAACGAGTGTAATTGCTAGCATAAGTAAAGGAGATATTGCTGGAGCTTTATCAACTATAACTAACAAAGATAACGGAATGTCTGACGCTGAAAGAGAGTTTGCTCTTACGGTAATGAAGTTGGATATTGAAGAAATGAAGTCAGTATCTGAACGATGGGAGTCAGATATGGCTAGTGATTCTTACTTATCAAAAAATGTTAGACCTCTAAGTCTTATATTTCTTACTGTTACTACAGTGGTACTAATATACTTAGATTCTTTTGATTCTACTATAACTGTACCTAATGAGTGGATTGAGTTACTTAAATCTCTATTATTAGGTATATACATAGCTTACTTTGGGTCAAGAGGTCTTGAGAAGTATAAGGCGATTGGAAAGTGACACTAATATACAACTACTAAAACACCAGCCGAAGGCTGATGAGTAGAAGTAATAAGTAATTAAAAAATAATATAACTATCCCTTATACAAGTATACTTCGATAAAGCCGCATTTGTTATGCGGTGTAATATTTAATATAAGAAAAAACGAATATACAAAAAATAAAATGTTTGACACTATAAAAAGTGTTAAAGTTTTGTGAAAAATTACATTCCAATCTGGAATACACCTATCCTGTATACAAATTACTTTTTAACTTTGTGTTTTAATATATATATATCTTAGCTACTCCGTAGGGTAGCATCTAAAGATGCCTTAAAAGATATAATAATTAAATTATCTGAATAAGATAAAGCGAAGTTACAAAAAATATTTGACATATGCAAGTTTATTTACGAAAACTTACGAAAACCATAACTATTTATAATTCATAGCTCAAATACTACTATTTAGTTGTATATTGCAGTAATGTATAACACAGAGAAACATAAACCAGAATACGCTTTTGACTATACAAAGGGTGATGATAGTGAAGGACTAAAGAATTTACTATGGAGTCAGTTCGGCTGCAAGTGTAGCAAGTGCGATGTGAAGAGTGGTAAGAACTTTATGGAGAGATTACCTGTATATGTATTAGATGATATAGCTAGAGAGGAGCGTATTAGGTTTCAAATAGGTTTGGGATATGTATGTAAGCCTAATGCAGACAACTTAATACTAACATCAAAGAACCCTCATAGAGTTGGTTTAGGCGTAAGGGTTAATGTTAAAGACTCTGTAAAAAGATTAAAGTTAATAAGAGGATTAATAATGAGAGGTGTCACTAGAATAGGTGTATATAATGACTATATATATTATGATACTGACAGTTTGAAGGAAATGGGTGTATTTATTAAGAGTTAATATTATTTGTTTTGTTTTGTTTTAAGAGGGGGAGCTAAATTAGTTCCCTTTTTTATGCAATAAAGTTTGGTGGATTGAATTATTTTCCGTATGTTTGTACCATCAACGAGTAATAACAATTTAAAACTATAACAATGGCAAGTAAAACAAAGCAATTTTGGAACACAGGTATAAATCCTATCTTAGGGTATAGATACGAGAGCTTAGGTCAGCAGGCTTACGCTAAAGAATCATTTTATTCACAACACGAAAAAAGCATCTCATTATGTACGAAGTAATATTTCTAGGAGCTGTATTGACAGTAGACGGTGATTATGACAAAGGTAGTAGTCGCTGTAACGCTCTAAACGAAGAGCAAGGGCATTCTTTTGAGACTCACACAGTATTAGCTCAGGAGACAGATATAACAGACATCGTAATGATAGCTGGTGAATTAACAACTATAGACGCTTTAGTCTTAGACAAATATTTTTCTTAATGACATATGACGAAAACAGAGAGAGAGATTTATGGTTTGAATCAGTATCTAAAAAAGTAATAGAATGGAGTGACTTAAAGCCGGATAATAAAGATCTGAAGGATTTAGTAAAAGGGTTATCTATAGTAGGAGCGCATTACATAAAGATGCAAAAGGAACTCAAAGAAATAGAATACTCATACACAAGAAACCAAACAGAACTTAGAGAAACAGTAGATAAATTAGTAACAATATTAAAATAATCGATATGAATAACAAAACACCTAAACAAATAGTAGAGTATGCAAGAGCTAACCCTCATACAGTAGAAGAGGTATTTTCTAATTGCTGTGGATCTGAAGCTAGCAAACTAAGTGATAGCTTATGTGGTAATTGCTTAGAACACGCAGACTTTGGATAAATCTTACATCGACGACTTAGTTAGCAGACTTGTAACATTAGTTAACGACAACTTAATGATGAGAGCTACAATACAGAGGAAGACAGATAGAATATACGATTTAGAAACAATAATTAATAACTATAAAAACAAAGAAAATGAAAGACTTGATAACATTTAAGAACGCACAGATCGAAGCATTACATAATGCATTAACGGAATCAGAGAAGTATGTAACTCAGTTAGAGACATATGTATTTGAATTAACAGATAAAGACTCTCCTGAGGAGTATAAAGCAGTAATTAGAAAGGAAGTATTTAATATCGATAGTAATGAATAAATATGAATCAGAATTAATATTCGACTTAGTTAGTCACAGGTTATTCGACAATGTTGGATATAGTAAACTAACTAATCAACAGAAGGAAGTCGTTAAATTGGAAGTATTAAAACATAAATTAATTTAAAATAAGTTACAAAAAGCTTGCATATATCATTTATATTTCGTATGTTTGCAACTCAGTAACAATAAAACAATTCAATATGACATCATTTCACGACAAAGTAGTTCAGGTGCAGTCTACATTAAAAGCACCAAAGAATCAACGTAATAATTTCGGTAAGTATAACTACCGTTCTTGCGAGGACATTTTAGAAGCAGTAAAGCCTTTACTTAAAGACGTAGGTCTAACACTCATGATTACAGATGAGATTAAAGAAGTAGGTAGCTTAGTATTTGTAGAAGCAAGAGCAGTATTATTTGACTCTGAAGGTCGCATTGAGACAACTGCACAAGCAGGAGTAGACCCTAATCGTAAGGGGATGGATATAGCTCAATCATTCGGATCAAGTAGTTCTTACGCTCGTAAGTATGCGTTAAACGGTTTATTCTTAATTGATGATACCAAAGATGCAGATGCGACAAACAGTCACTCAGATAACCGTAAGTGGCTAAACAAAGGCAGTGCAGAGTTTACTAAGGCTCAGTCATTCGTTCAAGGTGGAGGTAGTATTGCTGACATTGAGAAAAAGTACAAACTTAGTGCAGAAGTAAAAGGTTTATTAGCTTAAACAAAACAATTAACAATTATTAAATAACAATTAAAAAAATTAAATTATGGCAGGATTAATTTCAGTATCAATCAATGTAGCAGACTTACCAAAAGAAAAATTCGTACAAGGTAAGAAAGGAACGTATTATAACTTTACTATTTCAGTGAATGATGATACTAACCAATTTGGACAGAATGTAAGTTTATTCGATTCTCAAACTAAAGAAGAGAGAGAAGCTAAGAAGTCTAAGAATTATATCGGTAACGGTAAAGTTGTATGGACTGATGGTCAAATGACTGTGGCAGAGAGGCAAGAAGAGGCTCCGGCAGCACCTACAGCTCCAGCAGCAGATAGCGGTGACTTACCGTTCTAAATATTAATAGGGAGTGTAAAAGCTCCCTTTTTTTATCCTTATGAGAGAGAGTATAAGATTTGCAGTTAAGATAATTACACTTACTATAGTAGCATTATTATTTAACTACTTAACAAAATAAAAACAAAACAGATGACAGAAAGTGAAACAATAGATAAGATGCTTATGGAACAGATCGAGAACGACTGTTTCGTTGATCTATCAGAGATATTAGAATTGCCTCCTGTTGCTCTTAGCTTTGGAGAATATAAGTATAACTCTAAAACAGGTACTAAAACAGCTCCTGTACCTATTGGAACTTATGGAAACTTCTCATTCATACAAGCTCCGCCAAAATCGATGAAGACCTTCTTTATATCTTTATTGACTTCCGTTTATCTATCTCCTTCTGGGCAGAATAGATTTGGAGGTAAGATTAAAGGTCATAGAGATGACAAGTGTGTTTTACACTTTGATACAGAGCAAGGTAAGTATCATGCACAGAGAGTATTCAAGAGAGTTATAGATATGAATGACGATGCAGACGTTGGTTGCTACCATACGTTTGGTCTTAGAGCTATAGGATATAAGACTAGACTAAAGTTTATAGAGTACTATATGCAGAAGGTAGTTGACGAAGGTAACGAAGTAGGTTTAGTTGTCATAGATGGTATTGCAGATTTAGTATCAGATGTGAATAACTTAGAAGAGTCTAACATGTGTGTTCAAAAAATAATGGAGCTATCATCTAGATTTAACTGTCATATAGTTACAGTGATTCACTCTAACTTTGGGTCCGACAAACCCACAGGTCACCTTGGTAGCTTCTGTGAAAAAAAATGTGAGAGCCAGATAGCACTAGAGAAGAACACAGTCAATGATGGCTGGATAACAGTAAGCTGTAAAAGGTCAAGAGGATTTTCATTTGAGACATTTAGCTTTAAAGTTAATGAGATAGGATTCCCTGTTATTATAGGTGATCTTTATGATCCTTTAGAAGATATACCACATACAAGAGAAACAGTAGTTCAACCTAAACAAAATAAATGGAAAGCAAAGCAACTATCATTTTAACATGTCCTCTTTACGTGGACTTACCTAGAAAGACTAAGAAAGATAAAAGGGTTTATATAAATATGAACTCATATAGAAACCTTCACTTCCTAGTTAATAATCAAGTAAAAAAGATGTACTTAGAGGCTGTTAGAGAGCAGTTAGAAGGCTTAACTATACAAACACCTGTAGAGATAACTTATAAGGTATATAAGAAGACCTCAAGGCGTTTAGATAAAATGAACGTAGTAGCTATAACTTCTAAATATTTACTTGATGCTGTTACAGAGCTAGGTTGTTGGGAGGATGATAACGACGACCATGTGAAGACAGAAGTAATACTACCTACAGAGTTAGACAGAGATAACGGAAGGGTTGAGGTAACTATTAAAACTATTTAAAACTTATAGTGCGAAACCTAGTATTTAGTTGTATATTGTAGTAAATCAAAACAACATATATAAATGAACGCAAAGACACAATTAAGTAAGTTAGCCGGAAAGCACCAAAGATGGGTTGGACTTGTACGTAGTATGGGTTGCAACCCTTCTGTCGTTGAAGACGTAGTACAGGATGCTTATTTGAAGGTTTGGAAGTACTTAGAAAAAGGCAAGAACCTTACTTATGGTGAGGATGATGTTAATGACTTCTATATGTACATGACTCTAAGAAGTGTTTACTTTGATGGTAAAAAGAAAAAGAGTGTTGTAAATAGTGAGGTTAAGGATCAAGAGGTTATGGATAGAGCTATAAACAACTTAGTATCTGAAGAGGTGTCTGATATGGAGTCAATAGCTTTTGAGAATTTAGTGTCTAAGATACAAGAGGAGGTTGCTACATGGGAGTTTTATCATAGAAATGTATTCATAGCTTACTTTACATCTGGATTATCGCTAGACAAGCTATCTAAAGATATAGGGATAGGCAGAAGTAGTTTATATAACTCTATAAAAAAATATAGAGAAGTAATAAGAGAGATGTTTAACGAGGATGCTGAGGATTATTTTAACGGAGATTATCATTTAATTAAAAAATAGAATTATGGAAGAGTTTAAAGGTGACAAAAGAAGTAAAGCTTACAGAGCTTACAAAGCTAAGTTTAATAAGCGACAAGAGAAGGAGTCTAAGGGTCTTGGAGACACTATTGCTAAGATAACTAAGGCTACAGGCATAGATAAGGCGGTTAAGGCTGTAGTTGGAGAGGATTGCGGTTGTGATGAGCGTAAAGAAACTCTCAACAAATTATTTAAGTACACTAATGTAGAGTGTTTAACAGAGTCAGAGTATATAAGGCTTGACAAGTTCTTTAAGACTAACACGTCTACAATAGATTACTTGACTCAGAAGAGTTTATTAAAGATATACAATAGGATATTTAGCAAGAATAAAATGACATCTAACTGTTCAAGTTGTGTTAGAAGGATGGTTACAGACCTAAGAAATGTTTACGAAAACAATTAATTTAAGAAGGGAAGCTAAAATAGTTTCCCTTTTTCTTGTTTATATGAATTATATTTCGTATGTTTGCACAGTCAATAATGACACACAATAACAAAAACAAATTAAAATGAGTAAAAAATCAATTAGTAACAAAGCGTTCTTAGTATTATTATT
>Ga0208814_1001027_pt1 | contig 14014 bp, 16 predicted proteins | sample MalvirAntarct_55_FD_184253 | JGI IMG/M metagenome (GOLD analysis project Ga0208814, IMG submission 184253) | Marine viral communities from the Global Malaspina Expedition - Malaspina viral metaG Antarct_55 (SPAdes) (version 2) | ecosystem: Environmental > Aquatic > Marine > Oceanic | place...
CGATTCATGGGATGCAGTTACTGCTGCTCGTAAGGAAGGCTTCACTGGTAACGTAAATGTAAAGGGTGTTGTGAGGTTCGTACCTCCTCTAGAACCGAACGCAACTACCGCAGGGAATGTAACTGGCAGTAATGCACCTACAATTCAAGATAGTACAGATAAACCTACAACACCTATTACCGGAGAGTTCTTAGGTAGCGGTGAGGTAACACGCCCTTCACTACCTACTGATACAGCTATAGATGCTATGTTTGGTGATGTGTTTGATAGCCCAAACAAAGTAGAAGAGAACTGGGTTATGTTCCCTGAGAGACCTGAGCAAGATCTTGGGTTTAAGACTGTCGAAGAAGGTATACCCGGTCTAGAGTCTGCTGTAAAGGGGTATGCTGTAGCACCCGAAGGTGCCTCTAGGTCTGCTCAGTTGAGAGAGTCACAAGCTTTTGATTTGGTAGTCAGCGAACTAGAAGACATGGGTGTCGAATGGCCTACTAATAGGGAGGAACTTGGATACTTTAGGGATGACCTTGTATCACTAACAAGTGACTATGATGTTGAACTTCCTAATGATATAATGGTTAAACTCGTAGAGAAGGCTAAAGAATCTTCTCGTGTAGGCGTTATACCTGCTGGTGACATAGCTCGTATCAAGAGAGCTGCCGCAGCTGAAGACAAGGATACCCTTTCTAACTTAATGAATAAGTACGGAGTTGACGCAGTGGGTAATCAGATGGGACTGGGTAACTAGTATGGCTGGTATTCCCGATTGGGCCACACCCGGCGTCCTGCTAGAGGATGAGCAAGAACGCCTTCGTCGTATAGCAGCACCACCCACTCAGCAAGAATCTACTAGTATTCCTGAGTGGGCATTACCAGCAACGCTACCACAGGGACCTACGGATATTCCCGAATGGGCGCTACCGGCAACGCTACCACAGGAACCTACGGATATACCTGAGTGGGCTACCCCCGTAGCCTCTGAGAGCTTACAGGAGGCCCCTGTGAGCGATGAAGGTCTAGTTGGGTTACCTCAGGACGTAGAAGCCTTTACCTACTCTCAGGACGACATCTCTGAGCGTCCTGAGCTGTACAACCCCATCTACGAGTTCGTAGAAGATCGGTATGGTCTTCAAGCTGTAGAGGGTAAGTCTCGTGAGGACATTGTAGATACATTCCTAAACAACAGGCGTGGTAACGCATCTGGTAACTCTATACGTGCTATCTCTGAGGTTGATTACCTCATGGGTATTAAAGAAGACAGTACACGCCTACTGAAGGCTGGTAGAGCCTACGCTATCTACGAGGGTATGGAAGGTCTCACAGGAGAAGGTGTTACTTGGGCGGAGACGGGTGAAGGTGTCAAGGATTACGCAGCTTCTGTTATACTCGACCCAATCAACTTCGTGACATTTGGACTCGGTAAGCTCTTCGGTGGTACTGCTATTAGAGCCGGTACCAAGGCTGTCGAGAAAGTAGCTATGCGTGAAGTATCTAATAAGTTAGCAGCTGGTGCTTCAAGAGTGGTTGCTAAGAAAGCAGGTGCTGAGGTTCTACGTAAGGCTGCAGCTAATGCAGCTGTAGAAGGTACTGCTGAGATCACAAAGTATGCTGCCACAATGGCGGCTAACAAGGGTGTATCCCGGCTTATGACAACTGCTGGCCTTAAGGAGGTTGGTGCTGCTACTTTAACTGATGCAGTCATCAACTCCGGTACTGAGTTCCTATACCAACGTAGTCTAGTTGATACTAACGTACAAGAGGAGATCAGCAAGAGTGCTATAGGTATTGCTGCTCTATCAGCTATGGCTATGGGTGGTGTCCAAGCTGGTATGGTTCTAAAGCGTGGTAAGTCTGATACTGCTCTCATATCTGAAGTGGTTAAGAAGGTTAAACCAAAGGTTATAGCTAGGGAACTACAGGACTCTATCACTAGTTGGGTTGCTGAAGTACAAGCATCTAAGGTAGGTGACGGACCTGAGTGGCTGTCTAAAGTTAAAAGTGGTAAAGACTTAACTGAAGGTGATACAGACTTCTTTATCGATCTCCTGCTTGGTATCAACGATGCAGACGGTAAGGTTAAACTCAAGGGTTTAGCTGAGTCTATGCAAGAGGGTGGCTACTTCTTCGTTAAGCGGAATGAAGACGACAAGATATCCAACTGGATTGCTGACTTCATGCGTGACGAATTGGACCAGACTGATATCGATGGTATAATGGGTGCCTTTGGTAAGGCTCTCAACGTAAAGATTGAAGGTAAGTTAACACCTGATATGTTTGCTAACTCCTTCGCTAACAAGATGAACTCGTCTGCTCGTAGCATGAACAGTGTTATGCAGGTCGCTAAGAAGATAGATGTAAACCTTGAAGACCTTAACTTAGATGACTTCTTTAAGGAGGCGCTGGGCCTTAACTTAATAGATAGTATAGCTACTACTAAGGGTAAGAAGGCACCACCCGGTGTCATCGTGTCCAATATTACTGAGACACAGAACAAGTTTATCCGTACCCTTGTGTCACATCCATCTACATCAGCACTCAACGTATTAGGTTACGGTACAGCTGCTGGACTAGATATCGCTACTGATATCACTATGGCTCTATACAAAAGCACAGTGGGTACCTTCAAGTCAGTACTGAATATGGCTGATGAAGGTAAGAAGGAACTATTCGTAGCTAAGCAACTACTGCTGGCCTCTAAGGACCGTGTTAAGTTCGCACTTGACCCTGACATGACATACGCTGCGTACCGGAGTGCGCTGGAGCGTAACACAGGTGCTCTCGACAAACTAAACCGTACATTGTCCGGTGGTGTTGATGTGTCCAAATCAGTGGATCAGATGGTTAACCTAGGTGGTGTCGGCGGTAAGTTACAGAACAAAGCTGATACACTTATCAATGGTGTACAAAGTGTTACCTTCGTACATGCTCAGGATGCTTTCACTAAGTCTCAAGAGTACGTAGGACAGATGAATAAGCTACTTCGTACTAAGTTCGGTAAGAGCTGGAATGAGTTCTATAATTCACCTGAGGCTGTAAGGGTAATGGCGAGTGATAAGTATAAGCAACTTGAGATGGAGGCTGTTACAGCTACAATGGCTAACACCTTCTCTAAGTCGTTTAAAGATAGCAGTAAGCTAGGTGAGCTTGCAGGGTTTATTGAGGATGCACGTAACATCCCCGGTCTTGGTTTCATGATCCCCTTTGGTCGATTCTTTAACAATACTATCGACTTCGGTATTAAGAACACACCCCTACTAAACATCTCCGTAAAGGCAACAGGTAAGTACGCAGACAAGTCAGTAGCTGAGCTTAACGCTCGTGGCGCTGTGGTAGCTGGTATTGTATACGGTATGGCTCAAGATGAAGATGAGAACCGTAGACAGGGTCTGGGTCTCTATGATAACGTGGTAGATGGACAGGTTGTCTCACAACAGTATGACTATCCAATATCACTCTTCAAGGCAGCTGCTCGTGTTATATCATACAAGATGGCTGGTGAGGAAGTACCTGCTGAGATCATTACCCAGATTGGTAAAGACTTCGGTGGGGGTGGCCTCACACGTAACCTTAACAAGACTACGGCTGAGTTTGCTGACCTAGGTGCTGCTATACTTTCAGGTGAACTAGGGGAGGCTTGGACTGAGGCTGGTGGTATTGCTACCGAGATCACAGCTCAAGCTCTTAGTGGTTTCCTACGCCCACTGGAACCTGTTGATACAGCTATCGGTCTCTTTTCGGGTTCTGAGCAGACACCCAAGGATAACGCACAGGGTAACCTATTCATTGGTAACTCATTCCGTTACATCGATACCACAGTAGATTGGCTGATGGGTAATGATACACCTGTTAAAGTTAGTTCGGCTGCTGGTGAATTGGCCCAACAGTCAACTAAGAACGTTGGTGTCCGTACCCTAGACTTAACTAATACACAACGTGTGATGAACATGATTGGTCTTGATCAGTGGTCTATCAACTCAGACCTCTCTAAGGACAAGAAGCGTATGATCCCTGAGGCTGTCAATGAGTACCAACGTCAGGTGCACATGTCTATGGAGGGTTGGGCTACCATGAAGATGGAGAACAAGGTCTTCCGTGAGGCTACACAGGAGGTCCAACGTGACCTTTGGAAAGATGAACTAAGTAGGGTCAAAGATAAGGCTAAGTTCATGCTTATTGCCAAGTACAATGGCCCTCAGTCTACCCTCAGGGATCAGTACGACATCATGTCAAAGTTCAAGACAAGTGATGTTGAAGAAGCTCTAGAAGACTTGGGTTTTGATAAGACTATCGGTGAGTTAACTCTTACTGAGATTACCTTTCTGAGATCACAGCTTGACTCAGCAGACTACATCTTCCGTATGAATATTGATCCTAAAGTACTTAATTAAACACAAAGAAGCCCCCTAGGCTGTTACACCGAGGGGGCTTTAAGTTTAGTCTTTATATTTAAGGATTAGGTCGACATACCTAAAAGCCTCTTCTACAAGTTCTTCTGCTTTTGATCTACCAGAGTTAGCTATTAGTCCAGCTAATACTGACGCCGCTAGTTGTACCCTAGGGGGCGATGAGCTTGTCTCGGGTATACTCTTAGTCATAACCTTCTTAGTCTTAACAAAGTCTTTGGCCTCCTTCTCTATATTAAGAGTTGGGGGCTTCTTCTTTCCGGCCATACAGTACGTTCCCTTTAATAAAGCACATAGACAGTCTACCATATCTTCTATGGTTTGTCAAGTACTATTAAGACTTATTCTCTTTACGATAATCTTCAAGCCAACCTATATACACTTGGGCTTTCTGTATGTCCTCAATATCGTTCTTGTATCGGTACCTCCATATATATTTGATGATGTTACCCTGCAGGTAACCCTCGTAGTGCTCTCCTGTTGCTGCTTTGATTGCGTCAATACATTCGATACCTGTCTCGTTGTAGTTGTAGTGTGTAGGTTTATTAACTCTATCTGCCTTCATAGTAGTAGTCTCTCCCCTTGGTTCTTTATGTGCTTCGAATGCTCTGTCCCATACTTTAGTACCACCCATACCTTTTCCTATCATAATTACAAAGGGGAAGACCTTTCGATCCTCCCCATAAGTATACCATACTTTAGTAGTCTATGTCAAGCTATACTAGGTCTACTAGTTCACAAGAGTCCCCAGAACAAGCAAGTGTCTGACTACCTGCTGTGTTATCCTCACTCTCATACTCTGAAAGCTTAGACCAATCGATAGTTGTAGGCATGCAAGACTTGAGCATCTTGTAGTCGCTCTTGCCGCAGTCTTGGTAAGGTGCCTGCTGATAGGTGTGCTCGTTGAACGGCAGGAAGGATACACCTGACATCTCATCAAAGTTCCTGTAGACAAAGGCACCTACCTCAAACCATTCATCACTCTTAACGTTGATGGTCACCGATGGCTTATGTTCACACCAAGCTCGTTGATACATCAACCACATCTCTAACTGCTCGATGGCAGTCATGTCAGCAGTGACTACGGCATTGTCTGGTGCCTTCTGAGGGAAGGAGAAGACTGTAGTTTGGTCTGGCTTCATTGCACATGGTTCACTTGGGATACCTTGATCCTTCATAAACTGTGTTAGTGGGTCTTTGTTGTCTCCTCTAACGGTTCTAATGTAATAGTGACTATGTCTGGCGTGTATCCCTGAGGCTGAGTCAACCAACTGTGAAACGGTTCCGGAGGGTTTGACACAGTTAATAGCAGTAGCACGAGGAATGCCAAGCTTATCAGCCCATTCAGCATTAGTTTTAACAGCCACTGCTTTAAGATGTCCAAGGGTTTCCTCCAATCCTTTGTTCTTCAGTGTCATCAATGGGTTATCCATGATGCCTGTAAGTGACACACCCAGTAACCGCTCCTCTTCAGTATTCTTCTGCCAGATCTTACGCAAGTAAGGGAACTTGGTAAAGCTTGCTTGAATAGTACCAAGGATGGTAGCTAAACGTACCTTCTCAGACAGTGAGTTAACATCGTCTGTTGAACGTATAACAACTTCTGTTAGGTTGCAGAATTGATTTGGGCGTAATATGATTTCGCTGCAAGGGTTCGTTCCGAACTCGAAGTTAGAATCACGACGACCATTCTTAGCTGCTTGTTTCTTGGATGCTTCCCTATTGAAGATACCACGCTCACCTGAGCCACTCTCTACTAGTGCTGTCCACTCCCTCATGAACGAGATGCTGTCAGGCTTCTCTGTGTAGGACACTGAGTTATTAGCCAGTGCACGTTGTGGGTTGTTCTCCCACCATGATCCACTCTTAGCATGGCGCATACGATCATCAGATAGATTGCTCAAAGAGATCATAGCTGATCGACGTACACCACCTACAACCACTACCTCACCGATCTTACACATAATGTCATGGCACTCAATAGATGAGAGCTTGCGACCTTCTGCGTTCTTGAATGTACGTATAGTAAAGTCGAACAACTCAACGAGTGGTTTAGGACCAGATGCTCGACCTCCAAACGTCTTGAGTGGAGCACCAGCAGGTCGTATCTTTGATACATCCCATGTGGGTACCTCACCGCTGTACAGCAATGCGATAAGTTGACGAAGAGACTTAGCCCAGCCCTCCTTACTATCCTTGACCATGATGTTGGTTTCACTTTGGAATAGTGTAGGGATCTCAGGGAGCTTACTAACGAACTGACGTTCTACACTGAAGCCAACACCAGTGCCGCAGAGGAGGATGAACATAGCCTCATCAAAGGCCTTGAGGTCATCTACTGGCAGGTACGAGCAGTTGTACATACAGGTGTTGTCCCGTTCTGCAGCAGCGCCGGCTGTCATCAATCCACGCATAGATGGGCAAACCTCTAGGCCAAGGATGGCTTGCTCTAGTTTGTACTTAGTGTCTGGGTCTACTAAGTCTTTGATGATGTTAGAGGAGAACCGTGTCACTGTCTCAGACCATGACTCGCGCCCTAGGCCCTCCCGGTACTTAGCGTACCGTGACTTGTGGATAAAAGCTTGGTAGTCGGTAGGTAATTGATTACTCATTATACATTCATCTCCGTTTGATTGTCGTTACTCTCAAGTGAATAAACTAACGTAGTCATTAGCATCCTATACCTAGCGTCGAATAGTACTGATGCGTGGTTTGATCGTTTAACTTCAGCAGAACATGCACTAATCTCTGTTAGCAATGTGACTTGCTCCTCTGTAAGACTGTCATAGTCATACTCTTTATTATCTACAGTTACAGTTTTCATTCTTCTTTTCCTCTTTCTTGTTTGTCTTTGTCAAGCCATACCATGCGGTCAATGTCAGACCGTGTTAAGCCAATGTCCTTTAGTTCTTTGTCAGAGCACCTGTTAAGCTGCTTGATTGCCTTACGGTGTTCTGACCACATGATTGAGTAGCGCATGAACCGTAAGAAGATGTTGTTAGTCCATCTCATCGATTGTATCTCCTTAGTTACCTATTATCGCCTGATCCACGTAATGTACCTCTGGCCTCACGGCCATCTAGTTTATCCATATTAACTTCTATTACCTCAGGTAGACTGCTGTAGAAGTAGTTAGCTAGTGCAGTCGTGTAGAAGACAACGTCACCTAGCTCCTTGATGATATCCTTTTGGTTTACCTTGGTATCATCTCTTATGTACTTCTTAATCTTCTCAGCAACTTCACCTGCCTCACCGACAAGCCCTAAGGTATTCTCTACAAGGCGATCCTTACCTTCAGTAATAATCTTGTTCTCTACCCAGTAGGAGTACTCCATCGAGGTAGTACCTCTACTGCTAAACGCATCTATGTCATCTTTAGTAATCATACACCTACCTCTTCAGTCCTAATACCTATTACCTTTATATCGTCTACATCGTACATAGCGTTGTGTACAATCTCCTCAAGAATAGAATGCCATTCTTCTGAATGACTATCGTAGTAGAAGAAGTCAGGAGCTACCTTTATCTTCATTGTTATTTCGAACTCCATACCGAGCCTCCAATTATATCGTAGTTGTGTGTATTGGTCAAGTAGAAAGTGTAACTAATTAGCTGTCACCTCTAAGCTTTGAGTTAATCTCCTCACCCATACTCCCGTCTAAGTGCATCGATCGATACCCACTGGACGTCATATTGTCCATCTGATATGTTGCGCTTAATGAGTACACCTTTCCACCACTCCTTATTAGCTTGCCCAGCCCAAGACTCTGCAGCACCTTTGAAGCAACCGACGACTGCTCCGATAGCACCGTTAACACCGACATCATCCTTAAAATACATATCACGTTTATGACTGTGACCAACAGTGCAAGAGCGATAGCGCTTTTGTACAAGCCCATAAGCATGGTGAACGCCGCTAATGGCACGACCAAAGTTACCAGCCCCAACAAAGTGAGCGTAGTCGATACCATCGTAGTTGTGTATAGACGGGGCACCATTGACATACTCGTGGTACTCATCGAACCATTTGTTGGTCTGAAGATGTTTAAAAGAGATGCCATACTTTTCTCCTTCTAGGCGTGGGTCGTAGGCTAGTGCTGTCTTGATACGTGTCTCATGGTTGCCTTCGAAGCCGTACCATGTTGGCCGTTTACGTCTGTTCTTCTTAAAACGATAGCGGAGTAGGTCTTGTGATTCGTTGTAAGACTCAATGTCCCTCCCATAGTTCTGGGAGACAACTGCCTGTGGCTTACGTGTATCGTAAGAGTTGAGGGACTTTATGTCCGCCCCGTCACCTAGGTCTACGCAGTAGTCAGGCTTGATGTCGTAGATGAGGCCGCCTAACCAGTCAAACCTGTCGTTCTTAGTTTCAGGCGATGCGTGACCACACGACCAAACAATTGACACGCGCCCCTGTCCTGATTTACTTATAGTCATTGCTTTTCTCCTCGTTTGCCCATTCCTCAGGAATGATCTTATCTGCGTATAAGAAGTCTTCTTTGTCACACCATTGTCCGTATGAACTCTTGGCTCCCTTGTATAGTTTGGCTCGTGAGTTACTAAATACGAACCTTAAGTCTAGGTCAGGATACTGCTTCTTAATCTCTTTGTGTTTACGTCGATCTGCTGAAACGAACCTTCCTTTGGTCTCAATGATTATGCCATTCTCTAACACGAAATCAGGAGTATAACTACGTTCCTTAGAGTCCAACCATTTGATCTTCATCTTCTCGTACTCGAAACTAACCTCACGTTCTGTAAGGTTAATCCCTGTTGCTTCCTCTAGGCCTGATCGGTACCCAGCTTGGATTGCTCGTTTACGTGTAGCACTCTTTCTCATGTCCAGTCATCCGACTCGTCTACCCTAAGTTCTTTCTTAACCTTAGTGAGGTAGACAGGGCCGTAACTGTAAGCAAACAACTTAAGACCGGGCCAGCAGGCTCTCTTGAACTCACAATATGAGCACTCCATACCCAACTTCATATTAGGTGATGTCTTGCTCTGTGGTACGTCCTTGAAGGCGCGCTTAGGTGGCTTAGTCTTCTTGACCATAACCTTGATAGCCTCTATCTCTTTCTCTTTGGTCTTCAGCTCTTCAGTAAAGTCGTACATGTCTAAGCAGATATGTCCATTTACTTTGTCAATAACAAGGAAGGCACCCTGTGTCTTATTGGTAACAAGTGGATCATCTTTAGCTGCGTACACATAAGATGATAGTTGAGAGATGTAACCGAATGGATCTTGTTCACGTAGGTTACCTTCTTGGAACTTCTTGAAGGAGTAAGGTGAGGCAGACTTAACGTCTACTGTCATCCCGTTGATAACGCAGTCACGGCTACCTTTGATACCGTGTGCTTCCATTCGATCTTGCTGCCCTACGACGGTGTGTCCTGCTTGCTGTGCAATACATAAGGCAAGCTCTTCTATCATATCACCGTAGAAGAACTTTAGCAGGGCGTTGGCTCGTAGTGGAGCGGCTAGGTCAGTCTGGTTGATCTTGTACCAGAGTTTACGATCACAGGGTGTGCCAAGGGATGACATAGATAGGTAACCCCTAGGTTCCTGTGGTTTGCTGAACCTGTCACTTGCCTGTTGTGCAATGGTGTCTGCCATCACTTGACCTAGTGTGTGTTCCCAGCCATCGTTACCTAGTATCACCGACTCCATGTCTTGGACTAACGTATCTATTGTCTTTGTCATAGTGGTTTCCTTATAGTTACTGGTAAGGGTGAAAAAGGGGAACCGTTAAGCTCCCCTCTGTCTATCTCATGCTCTTAGCCCGAGGACTATTCTCGCCTGTCCTACCCTTACAGTAGGCTATGTACTTAGGCATGTTGAGGTTTTCCTTTTGGGTACCCCACCTTAAGTTCTCAGGCTTGTTGTCGGTACCATCCTCGTTTAGATGGAGAACGACTGACTTATCAGAAGGAGCTGGGCCGTGAAAGGCTTCGCATACAAGTGTGTGTATCTTGTAGTTCTTCTTACGATATGTCGTACCCATGTAGGTATGACTTGCCTCCTTGTTAGACTTACGTACCTCTCCGTATCGCCATAGGGTCTCTTGCTTACGCACGGCTCCGTTAGGCATTGTAGAGGTAGGGTTGGGCAACTTAAACTGCCCTAACCTGTTGATGTAAGCTCCTTCAATGATTGATGAAGGTCTGATGTCATCGCTCAAAAAGGCAAGTCACCCGGCGCAAACTTAGCTGAGGGAGGTGCTGCTTTGGCTGGTGCAGCAGCTGGTTGCCCTTGGGTGTAATCCCGTGGCTTAACAGGGCCGCCGCCCCCGCCTCCGCCTCCTTCAAATACTACGTGGTCAATGACCTGTACACCGTTGAGTCGGCAACCCTTTCCCATCTTAGTGTCGTAGACGTCTAGATATACAACACCAACTGATCCATTACCAATCAGGCCATCCCCATCCTCACTCCAGACAGACCCAGCAGGTGTGTAGACAACAGGTGGGCCTGCTGCCCATGGCCGATCAAACCGATCCTTCCATGCACGCTTGAAGGTAACTCGTGTGCCTCGTCCCTCTGGGTCTGGCTTGCCTTGTTTACGGACACCTGCGTCCTTCATTGCCTTGAAGACATCGTCCTCCATGAGGAGTGTAACCGTTGTAGCACCATCGGTCTCTACATCGTACTCGCCATTGTCCCGGTTGGACTCAAATAACTTAGCCCACTCGATTGTACCTGTGAGCTCTATAGTTTCAGTAGCCATGTTTATCTCCTATAGCTATGTTTATTATTCATGTATTCTAGCATAGTGTTTAGTGTGTGTCAAGTAGATTAATGGGTATCGGCCCAGTTCCGACCTAAACCATAAGACCCCGGTGTGGGTATCCTAAAGCCTAACTCTTCGCCTGTCTTTAGCATACTAGTGCAAACCAGTTCGCCTAGATGCTTAGCTTCTGCCTCAGTTCCTTTCACCTCTATCTGATACTCGTCGTGTACAAAAGCGACCATCTTGAAGTCGATACCCTCTGCCCTAGCGTTGGCGTGGAAGTTGAGCATTGTGTGCTTCATGAGTACTGACTCACCAGACTGTAGTAACCCAGCAAGAACCTTGTACTCACTAGGCACCTTGACCTTACGTCCATCGTAGCCTTTAAAGTAGCCTTGCTCAGCTATGTAGGGTACTAGACGTCTCTTCAGTGCAGCTAACCCATCGATGTTATCCTCGAAGCGCTTACGGGCAGCGGTAGCCTCTTGGATACCTACACCTAGGATACTTGCTGTCTTGGCAACACCGGCACCTAGTAGCCAAGCGTAGATGAATGTCTTAGCCATGTCTCGTGTACCACCTGCGACACCCAAAGCATTCTTATTCATGTTGTGGATGTCTGTTTCATTCTCTTTCTTTCCCTCCATTATAGCCTTAGCGTACATATCAGCATCGAAGTGACGCCACATATAATCGGCAAGTACCCGAAGCTGAATGCCATCAGCGTCGCAACCAACTAAGTAACTGCCTTCTGGGGTATCCCAGCACTCTCGTAAGTGTTTGTCATATCTATTCTTTATCTCCTCTACTGGATTACTAGGTGTCCCGTGGAACACTGAAGCGATGTTGGCTGTGTTGGGTGCGTTGTGTGCACACCGTCCCGTCCAAGCACCGATGTTGTTGATCGTACCATGTATCCGTCCGTCATCACATACTTGGTTGATCCACTCATACAGAGAGCTTCTACGTCCCTCTAGTGTGAGCCACTGAGCCAGAGCCTTAGCCCCCGGCAAAGCTGTGTCAGGTAGTGTAGATAGGTTGTCCTCCGATACTGTGTAGCCATAGCGTGCTAGTGTAGTTTTCTTCTCGTTGTAGAACTCTTTGCTCATCTTGGGTATCTTCTTACCGTAAGGATCACCAACCTTTAGTCTACCAAACTTGATGTGGGTAGCTGTCTTATCAAATGGCTTCCAACCGTTAGCCCACAGGACGTCAGCTCTTTGCTGAGAGGCAGCAGGGTTGAAGTAAACGAAGTCATGGCACACTAGCTCCTTACCAACCACTTGGGTCAGAGGGTACTTCTCCTTGGCCTTAGTGACCGTAGAGTAGGGTGTGCCATCAGCTTTCTCTAAGTACTTGATAGAGTGCACTGGTAGTAGCTTAGGTGGGAAGTCTTCTTGGAACTGAGCCTCTAGTTCTTCCATCTGAATAGTAACACCTTCTAGTAGGTGAGTAGCAAGATCAGAGTTGAAGTGGAAACCGTGGTACTTACTACGGACCAATTCAATCTGTAAGTCATGTTCTGCTCGTAGAGACCTAGCCCAATCAGGATCAAAGATGATGTCCTTGAAGTGATTAAACAGTGCCTCAGTAGTATCGAGGTCACCATACCAGTAGTCGACCATCTCATCTGTAAGAGCATCGAACTCATGGAAGTCACCCTTGTGCACCCCTAACCGTACACCCCAACTCTTTAGTGAGTGTGGCCCTTTACCACCTACTGGTGTGACTACATCAAACTCAACAACCCTAGACACTAACAGCGTGTCTAGTACCTTACGTGGGTCAAGAGGTGCGTCTAGCCATTTGTTTAGTATAGGTAGATCGTAAGGTATGAAGTTGTGACCTACCATTTTGTCTAAGGACATATGCCACTCAGTTGCAGCCTTACGTGCTACTGCATCTTCGTGTATGTTCTCGAACTTAAAGACCTCACCTGTGTCCATCATCTTACCACCAACAAGCCATATCTTATCTGGATGTTCGATGGCATTGGTTTCAACGTCTACAAATGCGATTCTTGTCATACAGTTCCTCCATCTCATTATCAAACTCAATAAACTCATCTTCGTCTATGTAGTCTATATCTACTTCGTCCAAGTCTGTATTGATATCTTCATAAGTATCGTCGAAGAAGTAGTTATCCATATTGTTGGATGTATCATACTTACTGTAGTCATCGTTATCGTAGTTATTATCACACATCGTGCTTGTTTCCTTTCTGTACGTTCTCTCTTTGAGTTAGTACCTGTAGGTTACTCTGACAGTGCAGACCTCCTTTAGACAGGGGTATGACGTGGTCTACATCATACCTGATCCCTGCCTCCCTCGTGAGGCGTCTAGACTCTGTGTAGAAGGGAACACAGAGGTCCAAGATATACGACTCTGCCACAGAACCTCCTCGTCTAATAGCAGCTTCCTTCCCTTTAATAGCTGCAGACCTGTCGGGGTTCTCCCTGTGCCACCTTTCCGTGTCAGCAAAGCCCCGACCCGGGTTGTCGACCCTCCACTTGGTACCCCTAGCTCGGTTAGCCTCTACGAACGCAGGGTCTTGGTAGTTTTGGGAGTGGGCGTACGCCTTCTTACAGACCTTAGTGCAGTATATCGCATCCTTTCTTTTATGGTCAATACTTGTTTCACATTGTTTACATAACCTAGACATCGAAGCCCACCTCTGCTAGTACTGTTGTTTCTGGTTCGTAGTAGATTGAACCAGCGGTACCCAACCTACTGAATGGTCTATTTTTCTCAATCTTGAAGTTTGTAGTGTTACGTATGTCTTCATCCTCTGACTCAGTATCACGCTCTAACTTGATACAGATGATTGCCTCTTCCTCAAGAGAGCCAGCATACTTAGTACGTCCATCATCATTCACTTGAGAGATAAA
>Ga0208814_1001028_pt1 | contig 14012 bp, 13 predicted proteins | sample MalvirAntarct_55_FD_184253 | JGI IMG/M metagenome (GOLD analysis project Ga0208814, IMG submission 184253) | Marine viral communities from the Global Malaspina Expedition - Malaspina viral metaG Antarct_55 (SPAdes) (version 2) | ecosystem: Environmental > Aquatic > Marine > Oceanic | place...
CCACATTTTAAATAGACTGCATGTTTCTAGCACAAAAAGCCGTAGAAGTTTTGTTGTCTTCTACTTTTACTACTGAGTACCCAACCATTGGGCTAGTTACTAAACTGTAACCTCTCATCTTACCTATTCGTAGCAATTCATATCTACAGCTATCAAGCGAGTTGTAGCTGGATACTATTATAGGGACTTGAGGTTCAGAATTAGATAACATTGTTGCCAATATTATTGACCACATCTACTTCTTCTTTGGTTTCTTGGTAGGTTTTGCTGGGGGACGGCCCTTAGTTGAGCCGTATGTACCTTTGCCTTGTGGCATGGCTTAGTCTCCTATTCTGGTAATGCTGATGCAGCTACATGGGCAGCGTAAGCGGCTACAACAGCATCGGTATGCACTGCTGCGCAGATAGCTTGGACTTCTGTAGACTCTGCTGAGTAGTCGTCACCTGCGCTTACAATGTGCCTGTGAAAGCCAGAAGATAACTCCACACCATCTTCCATTACGGCTGTTTTGGTGCGTACTTGAACGTGCTTAAACTCGCCTACGATTTCAATCTTGTCTTGTGTTATTACTTTAGTTAGTGCCATGATTTACTTCTCCACTAGCAATTCCGTGCTAGATAATTAATTAAATTAACCAACACACCGATAAGCTATGTCAAACCACATTTGGTTAGAGTCTCCTGATGTCCTTAATTGATTTGTTGTGACAGGAACATTCTGCTTCCAAAATACAGCCATATAACTGCCATTCGCAAATGCCCCAATAGATTGATTTAACGCTGTATTCCAATTCTGGAAATTACCAAACCTACCTCCAGCCGCACCATCACTATCAAATGGCAAGCCAGCTATTCTTAAATTACTACTACTACTTCCACCAGAAACCGAGTTGGTAGCCATGTATAGGCTCAATGTCACTTGATTTCCTACTTTGGTATACTTACCTGATTGTGAGGCATAGTTAACAGTAGGGTTTCCATTAGACCCAATGAACGTAGGAGTCCAAGTACCCTCTTCGTAATCATCCAGCGTATTAGCTGCACCTGTGCCGCCTATTGCAACACCACCAGTTACGGCAATGCCACCCGTAAAACTAGGACTAGCCAAAGGAGCCTTAGCAGCAAAGTTAGCGTCAATCGTCTTGAGGTCTTCTACCCCATCTCTTGCCTTGCTCATCCTGCAATCTCCTGTAGGGTTATAGTTGACGTTATACCTTGCGTGTTAAACTCAACTGCGCCTCCATATGTTCTGCCATACAACGTATAAGTAGTTGCACTTGTAGTGGAGGGAGTATCAAGAAAATTGATTGAGAAGGATGTAATTAGTCTTGAACCTGCTGAATAACCATTACCAAATCCAGTCGCACTAGATAATTGGGTAGAATTACGATAAATAGTCCATGCAGGTTGCCTACCTGCCGCCTCAGTATCATAATTACTAGATACAGTAATCAAAATCTTACTGCTAGTAGAGGTGGGGGTAATAGTTGCAGTGATACCTGTGGTTACATAAGATGTGCTGCTAGTAACTGTACCACCACTAGATTGAGTTAAAACACCTTGAACAACCTGCAACACAGCACCCGTAGCTGCCTTGATGTTATCAATGCCCGTTGCACCCGTTATAGTTGTAGTCATAATCTACTCCTATTATGGCTTTGGATTGGCTGCTTTAACTGCTGTACGCAAAGCCTGTAGGTCAGTCAAGGTATCACCACCATCAAGCAAGGCATGGATGCAATCTTGGATACTTGGGTAGGCTGCTTGGCGGTCACGGGCGTATGCTGCTGCATCGTAAGCTGCTTGTAATTCAACAATCTTAGCTGCGATTGCTGCGTCTGTTGGTTGAGTTTGTACTTCGTCAAGCCATTCTAATTCATCTCCACGTAAGACCCACTGGGCTGCTGGAGTGAGGGCTTGTAATGCTGCGACTTTATCGGTCATGTGAGTTATCCTTTGATTTCTGTGAGGGTTATTGAGCCGTTTCTAATATTAGTATCTGTACCAGCATGATTTTTGTAGTAAATTGAATAAGTTATGGCACTTGTTGTGCTTGGGGCATCTAAGTGTTCTATTGGCATGTGACCAACAAGATACAATCCACTGCCTCCATAGTCATACCCCCTCATTTCAATTTCTCGTGAAACAGCACTACTATCCCTGTAAATTAAGCATTTAGTGACACTATTAGGACCGCCATTAAGTCTAATATTGGCTTCTACTGTAGAGCTAATGAGTATCTTGCTAGATGTGCTGGTTGGTGTAATTGTTGCTGTAAGTGAAGAATACTGAATAAAAGAACTTGAAGTGGTGGTTTGATTAGTGGTGCTTGTAGCTTGAACTACTTGGATTACTGAGCCACTAGCCATACTAGCACTCGTCATACCACTCAACTGGTTATTCAATGCTATCGTGCCAGAGCCAGAGCCAGTTTCAAGAACGTCTGTTTTTAGTTTAGAAGCCATTAGCCTTGTATCTCCATAATTGTCAGTCTAACGGCTGTTGTACCGCCCATTTGCCTTGCCGAACTATTGCCATTTACGCTTGCAGTGCTAGTGCTGGGGCCAATTCTTAATCTAAAGGTTGTTTGTGAGGTTGTCCCAGAAGTCATTTCGTATTTTAATGTAGCGTCACGAGGCCAATTAGCGGCACTGTGATATGCGTAAGAACTTGCTAAAGCATTAGCAGTGGAATCTTGAAATAATGCCATTGTTACAAAAGCTGCGGCTCCAGAACTAGTCTGGCCCGATGATGCTGTAATATGTAATTTACTGGATGAACTGGTTGGCGTTATTGCTACTGTTACATACTCTGTTCCTTCAGTTTTTTGAGGAATCGTGTCATCTCTGGGAATAGTAACTGAAGCAGTTGCGAAAGCGGTGTAGGGAGTACCTTCTATAACTTGCAACACTGAGCCTGTGGGTAAAGTAGTCGTACCCTGTGACTTCAAATCAAGGGTCTTACCTGCTGCAATCTTAATCACCTCACCTGCTGGATGGGATAACTCTTTTACTGTTAATGTAGACATTTAAATTATGCTCCACGTTGCATTGTTCGCTATTGTGACAGTCTTATTATTTGCGATAGTTATGGGGCCAGCACTAAACGCATTTAATCCACTACTGACTGAAATGTTTTCATTGATGGTGTTTGCGTTGTATCTAAGAATACTGTTGGTTCCCAAGCTAGGCCCACCTTCTAATGCTCCAATAGCTTTAAATCGACCATCTGACACAGACTTTGTGTAAACATCAGCTAGTACAAATGTGCCAAAGCCTTGGATAAACACTACGTCACCGACTGCCGCAGCTATGGCTAGTACAACAGCATTGCCGTTGGTAGCCGTGTAATCGGCAGTGTCTAAACGAATACCATTTAAAAATACTTGAAGATGACCAGCATCATAAGTAGCAGAAAAGCTTGTCTGACCTGCTGTGGCTGTATGCTGAACTGCATTCTCTACGCCATTGACTGATGAACCTGCATTGGCAAATGCGGAGCCGTTATACACTTTCATCGTGCTTGATGAGGTATCGAACCAAAGGTCGCCTGTGCTTGGTGATGCTGGTGCGCCTGACTGAGATACATACTGCCCTGTGAAGGAGGCTAAAGAAGACGCTGCGTTGCTGGCAGATGTACTGGCTTCTGATGCTTTTGTATTTGCTGTGGACGTACTAGAAGCGGCTGCTGTGGCTGAGTTTGCACTTGCTGTTGCAGAGTTAGCCGAGGCCGTTGCACTTGCTGCTGATTCAGAAGCCTTTGTAACCGCTATGGTTTTTTGAGCAGTCGCTAGGACAACTTGTGCTGCTCCATTGGTTGTTGCCAATCCAGCCTGAGTAGTTGCCAAAGCAACCTGTGCTGCTCCATTAGTTGTTGCTAATCCAGCTTGGGTAGTTGCCAAGGCAACCTGTGCTGCTCCATTAGTTGTTGCAAGGGCGGCTTGGGTAGAAGCAGTTGAGGCAGATGCAGCACCAGCAGTTGCACTATTAGCTGCTGCGGTGGCTGAGTTACCAGAACCAGATGCAGAAGAAGAAGCTGCCGTTGCAGAGTTAGCACTAGCTGTAGCTGAAGCACTAGCCTCCGAAGCCTTAGTAGTCGCAATGCCTACCTGTGATGTACTAGCAGTCTCTGCCCAGTTCTTAGTTACAGCATCTTGTGCGTTAACAGGGTTAGCTACATTCTTAATAACTCGACTCTGCGCGTCGAACTTACCATCTGCTGTTTTAAAGATGGATGATGCCGCAATATCTATGGCTTCTTGAGCCGCCTGAAAGACCTGAATGTTTGAGTTATCAAGGTCAGCTTCAGTAAGAATAGCACCGTTGCTAAAGTCCACTGCGCGTGTAGTAATAGGCGTAGTACGCGCAATACGAACAACAACACCACTAGTAGGTGCGGTAGATAAAGAAATGGTGCTTGATGATGCAAAAGTAAATGATGTGGATGTGCCGCCAACAAAGACAGTAACATCCGCTTGGTTTGTATAAGCAAACGGAATGGAAAAAGTAGTTGTACTCCCATTTGCCGTGTACTCAATATAGCTATTTGCCATAGGTATTAGCCCTATTTATTAAAATTAGATTGAGGATGCGTGAGGTAAAGGCTTACTGTTCTTTATTAAAAGGAAAGTATTGTTCTGCCGTTGCTTTGCTGGCACCTGCACCAGATAATGCGTCAAGACCAGTGACCCTAGAGTGTTCCACAATAAAAGGATGCTGTGGCCCTAGACGTAACTTAAGAGCATCAAGAGCATACTTGCGTCTGAAAAGAGCTAATTCATCTTCTACTGCTTTGGTCTTAAGACCTTGGCTCTTGCGACCGTAAGTTAGCAAGTCGTCATTCATATTGATTTGGTAGTCACTGGTTTTAAACATGGCTTCCAAAGTTCCGTAGAGGTCTAGCCCACTTTCTTTGTTGACCACTGTTCCTACCAATTCTTGATACAAGTCATAGACATTTTGGTTAGAGTTTAAATCTACCTTGTAGTCAGTCATAGCCACCCCATCCATTGCTTTAGGGGGTGCTTCTATTCCAATGTGAAGACGTTTTAGCTCTAATAGAACGGGGTCTTTAGACGTTTTAGCTACCTCAATGCCACTCATGGGAGTGAAAGCGTAAGGGTTACGAACTACAGGAGTACCGAATATAGAATCCCGTTTAACATTGTCTGGCCTACCGTTTATGTTAAAAGCATGAGGCTGTTGTAGCACATCGTACAAATCTAACACTTCAGGTATTAGTACATCGTTACCCGACTCTACCAACAACTCTCTAATCATACGTGTGTAGGGCATAAAGGATGTTGCATAGTTATTTCCAAACTTTGTAACTGCATCAGATGGTGACTGCTCATCTAAAAGAGCAATTACATCCCCTGCACCTGTGAGCGTAGGCATCTCTGCCATAGATTTAATAGTTGCTACTACTAGCGAACCTATTAATTCACTCTGTTCCTTTTCATCCCCGTACTCAAATACATCTTTGATACGTGCCATAATTAGGAGAGGTTTAGCGTATGGGTCGCCTTTTCGTATGTTGTAACGAGTTCCGTCATCAAGAACGATAGCGTACCCAGTGCCGTTAACTGACTTTTCTACATTACGTTGTCCTTTACTCGCTGAACCAGAGTTTGAAGTCATATTTGTCATAGACATTGTAGCTGCGGAAGCCCAAAGCACAGAACCGAATAGGATTTTATTCTCCATTTCTCTGGCCCTTGGGCCTCCTGCTTCCATCGTATCCTTCATCGTTTTACTGAACATCTGTAGCACTGGAGTCATTTCACCCAAATGGCTATAAATGTTTGAAGGGGTACGCACGAAAGGAGCAATAGCGTTACCAACTAGCTTAGTCAAGAATATAGGTGCAACCTGCTTACCTGCTATCTGTCCTGTGTGTATAAAGTCATTAGCCAGTTTGCCTACAGCCCCTGCGGGGTCATCTCTAAATCCGTTTTGAAAGGCAACCTCACGGGCACTTATTAGTGCTTGTGCTATTAAAGGGTTACGAGACATAGTGCCGTTCATGGAATTGTCTAGCTGCTGTTTTGTAAGTTTATTAACTATGCTTTCAGACTTAACATACGCTTGTCCGAAGCTAAGTTTTTCAGTCTTTTGTAAATTAGCAGTGACTAAGTTTTGTAGTTCAGTCCTAAACTGTGCATGTTTAATCCACTCATCAGTTCCAGCAATACCTCGTTTACCTAATGCTCTCCAGATGTTGCCAAGGATGTTAACTCCATACTCAGCAGTAGATTCACCTTCTTGCTTTGCTATGCCGTTCTCACCGCCTCCAAATATCTGCATATCTCGGCTGCCAACTGCTATGTCGTTACCCCTGTCTCCAAGCTCTACTGAAGAACGTGCCTGATCTATATAGCCTTTAGATGAGTTCATAGCGCGAACCATGTAAGGAAGTGTTTGGAGCAAGTTACGGTGTACGTTTATACCTTGAAGTAGACCTTCGGATAACTCACGACCATTTAAGCTAGTAAGACCTCCTAAAGACTTCTGTAGCCACAGTTGGTTCATGTGTATGTAACCAGAAACAGTGTTTACAGTCATAGTTGAAGCAGCAGAAAGTAAGTTGTAAGTACGTAACTCACTAATAACATCTACTGCCGACTCTGCTACGCCCAAGGCTCGTTGTGCCCCAGTTCGCTCAGTACCCCATTTTGCATTACTTAATGCTTCAAAAGCAGCTTTAGCCTCGGCAGCAGTATGCGTACCTGCCATACTGTCCAGAACTTCAGCTAGTTCGTTAGGTTTAAGACGCGCTCTAGCTTTCTGATAGTTGAGTGCTCTTGCAGCTTCCCCTGAGTATTTTGAAGCTACACCTACAGCATCATTGTATAAAGAAAAGGCAGTCATAGATTGTGGCCCCCCTTCTTTATAAGACTTAGCCCAACTGTTGTACAGGCTTGTTTCAATGTCTACAGCCAAGGCTGCAAAGCTAGAAAAGTTACCGTGAGATTCAGGAAGGTCTTTAAGCTTTCCTAAGATTTCTACGGGGGTAAATTCTTTTACACCTAGCTCAGTAAGACGGTCTAAAGCGTTTTGCCTAGCCTGTGGTTGAGTAATACGCTGCCCTGACTTAGAGTTTTTTTGTATGTTCTCCAATGTAGCTTCAGCCACAGAGTCAAGAAAAGCATTTCTGCTATCTATACGTTCTTGATTCTTTACTGAAGGGTCTGCCATATCGTCCATAAACTTAGAGGCTGCTTCAAAGGTCTGCGCTTCACCTTCAGGTGTCAGAGGGGTAGCTTTTGGGCCTTTAGGTGCTTTTGTCTTAGGCGCAGTAGGGTCAACTGCTTTCGTACCCATTGCACTTAAAGCTGCCTTACCACCTCCAAATCCTGTTGCAAGTGAACCATTAACAAAACTACCAATGGTAACGTCCATAGCCGTCTGCTCTAGCGTAGTACCGTCAATCACACCTAAGTCGGTTTTTACATCTTGCAGGGCTAAACTATTTCCCAGTGCCCAAGGAGCAGCTTGCTTAACACCTTGTAAAAAGTGGTTGCCTAAGTATTTAGTTAATTTCCATTTTACGGCAGCTTTTGCTGCTTCTTGACCTGCTTTACTGGTTGCTATAGCAGCAGGTGCCCCAAAACCTAGAGTTGCAACTGAAGCGGCTAATGGTGCGTATGTACCTGTTAAATCGGTAAGTGATGCTTCTGCATAATCCCCTATGCCTTTCCAAAACTGATCTTTGTCGCTATAGAAGGGTACTGTTTTTTCCCAGTTATGCCACATAGCTCCAAGGGCACCTTTTTCTTCCTCAGAATAGTAGTCACCGTTTAAGCGGTACATAAGTACACCTAATTCGTCAAAGCTACCCTCAAAGTGCCTCATTCTTTCGTAGTATGCGTCAGTTAGTTCGGCATCCGTACCCTCAAAAGCTGTTTCATTCTCCCTGTTATGTACCATGCGGTAAGCTTCAAGAAGACCTTTGTTTTGAGCGTTCATGTGGTAAGACTGCTGTTCTTGCCTTTGAGCTTCAGGGTCTAAAACACCTGAGTTTTCGTACTGAAGTAGCGCAGACTCAATCTCTTGGTTGGTTAGTAGTTTACTTGTGGTGTGAGTAACACCTCCAAAATCATATTCGTATTCCATCTGTCTGCCTCCTATTTCGATGCTTTTTGTGTAACAGTTATTACTTTACCGCCAATAGTTACTTGTTGGCCTACTTGCGTTACGTTATTTACTGCTTGTGGGATACCTAGTTTGCTATTTATAGGCTTAAAGTGTGCATTAAAAGCAGTGTCTGCATCTTTTGTATATAGCTCGTATTTCACATCTGCTGGAAGTAGGTGCAAAGACCTACCCGCTAATACACCTTCACCTATTGCTTCTAGGGCTTTATCTAGAGATTTTTGATTTACAACATAAGATGTTACTCTCGCCCTGAAGTCAGCCGTTGATCTGTTGTATTCATCTCTAGCTGCAACACTAATACTAGAGATACTCATGTTTTTTTGAGGGTCAATGCCATACTTTTTATCAAGAATAGCTTGAGCAGATTTGTATGATTCTCCAGTAAACACTGAACCACGTTTGTTCATAACGTCACCCATTGCTGACTTAGCTAAACGGTACTCTGCCATACTCCCAATGTTCATTTTCTCAAGCATTTCTGCTGCTCTATCTCCAGTTAACTCAGTAACACTACTGAACTGGTTGTAGTAAACATCGTAATCACTTTTAGTAAGCGTTGGGCTTTCTTTAAAATCAGCAATTCTTTTTTGGATAGAATTAATGTCAAAAGCACCTAAACCCTGACTAGACTCTGTGCCTTCAAAATCTTCAAAGTCATTGTGTATGCTGTAATACTGAAAGGCAGCTTCTAGGTAGTCATCTTTGGCTGCTGCTGTTGCACGTTGTTTCTTTGCGTAAGCGACTGCCTCTTCACTACTTAAGAGACTTGCTATTGTTCTTTCAGCAGCAATAAGCTTTTTCTTTTCACTCTGTATGCCATATAAAAAGCCACCGTTACCAGTGCTAATTGTCTTTGCAATATCTAGTAGGTCTAAACTTTTGTTTTCACTTGCTAGTGTAATTAGAAAATCAGTTGTAGCTGCATTAAGTTCCTTTGGGGGTATAGTGTTGGTTCCAAAGGTTGCTTGTAGAGTTTGAGACACAGCCTCACCAATCTTAGCTGTGCGTTCTGCATTAGTAAGTCCTGCTGTCGCTACGTGAGCAACATTTACATTTGCTCCTAACTGAGTAAAGTAGTTGTCTAAAGGAACCTGCGCTTGTACATTCTTGTACTCAGCTACTTGTTGGCTCTTAAGTTGATTCTGTGCAGCATTTACTTGAGTACGGATAGCAGATTGATAACCAACAGAGTCTATGGAATCTGGCCCTAAGTGTTGTGTTAGTAATTGTTTTGTAAACGCATCTAATTGTTCGCTGTAGGCTACTGGGTCACTCTGTCTTAAGTTAGGGTTTTCACTGTCCCACTTAAACATTTCAGACTGCACAGAAAGACCCGCTTCTGCTCCTACTTTTTGGTTGTACGCTACCTGTAATGCAGGGCCGTACTGAGGGTCGTTAGCTAAAGAAAGTCCTTTACTAACTGTTGCCCAATCACCTAACTGTCCATCGTTGTAAGCCGATTCCACAGCCATTAACTTTTGTATTTGAAACTCAGCAGACTTAGATTGTTCTTTGGCTCTATCTGCTTTAGCCGCTACTCTACTCACACTGCCAGTTACTGCATCTAACGCCTTACTAATCTGGTCGTTACGTGCAGGTTGTACATAGGTACTTACTGGGGATGCTTGAGGGGTCAGGCGCACCTGATTAGCTGCATATTTGGTCTGTACACGTTGTCTCGCCACAGCGAAAACTCCTTATGTTATTTTAGCTATACGGGCTTTGTAAGGGTCTGTTCCCTTAAAATAGCCACCTTCATAGGCAGCACCGCCAATCTGAAGGGCAGTAGCTGCAAAGCTTGGATATGGTACTGAGTTGATACGGGATTGCCGCCCCGACTCTGCCCCTTTTTTCTGTTGCGCTATCTGCGCTTCGGTAGATAAAAGGTTAGAGTCGGCTTTGTTATCATCGAACAAGTTTTGGCGCATTATGTCTGACATGAGCGCGTCTACGGATAATCCAGATACACCAGACTCACCTGAAGCGGTTCTAGCTGTAGACAAGTCTTTCATGCTTTGAATGTCTGCTTCCATCCCACGTTGGGACTCAGCTTCTTGTTCCTCACGTTGCCTTAAGTTAAGTTGCCGCACGTCATTTAGATAGGCAGAGTTTGCCGAAGCCTCGTTACGTTTGGCTTGTTGCTGTTGTTCTTCTGCTGCAACAATGGAAGTCATAGCAGTCATTATTGTCGCGGGGTCACACATTGGCATCAATCCTTACAAATTCATAAAAAGGTACACGCCCTGTCCCGTGATAAGGTATTTTTCTAACGAAGTTAAAACCTAAATACTTTAACCATCTGATTGCTACCTTATTACGGGCATCTACATAATTAACGAGAAGGGGGTACTGCTTGTTGGTTTCCACTACCCAATCTAGGGCTTGTGTTAAAAGGTCTTTCTTTATCTCTGGTATTTTGTCGGAGCCTAGCATCCAAGGGGAACCAATATCATCCCCAATTTTTGCTACACCAAACATACCTATGAGTTCATCTTTGTGGATGATTGCAAGACTTTCAGATAATTCAAAACCTTGTGTTAAGGCTTCTAAAGGCGTTAAGCCATTTGAGGCCATTACTTCAATAGCATCTGCCTCACGCATCTTTTCTGAAAGTTCTTGAACATCCTTTTCTGTAGCCTTTCGGTAGTGGGCCATACGTATTAAATCCTTGAGGTTCTTTGTGTTAGAAAACCTTCGTACTCAGCACTTTGGAACACACATGGCAAGTAACTGTCTGAAGTAATTGTCACATTGACATACTTAGAGTTTGAGTTTACTGGGACACGATATGTACCTTCATCAAGGTTAGCTTGGCCTAATAGGTTATTTAAGCCACCGATAATTCTGCCATTAAACTCCCTAATAGCCACTGGACGTGCTGTAGGTGCGCTCTCAACCTTAAAGTAGGCTGTGTCGTTGTAAGTTATATGGAAGGTTCTGATCTGAAGATTATTAGTAGTTACTGCTTTACTGTCTTGCTTTAATATTTGCTCACTGAACTTATATTTAAAGGTGTACGGGATACCCGCATATATAACGGCACCACCTGCATAGTCTGCCAAGGCATCTGACTGTGAGCGTACAGAGCCAGTGTTGTTAACAAATATGGTGCTACTGTCTGTGTAAGGCAAAGTGCTGCTTGCGATTTTATAACGCCTGTCTAATAAAACCGCACCACCTGCATAGTTACCCAGTGTAGAGGTATAGACCATTTCACCGCTTGCACTGTCGTTAGCTAGACTTAAGTTTTCTAAGTACAGACCATCACTGTATTCAATCACCAACTTAATGACTGAGCCGTTAAATGCTGTAGAGCGTACTACTCCTGAAAACTTCCACTCAGACCAAGCACTTTGTAGCTTTTCCTCACCCCGCCAGTAATAGCGGTAAACAAATACTGAGTTAGGTTTGTCATCTGTAAGTACCAACAACATATCTTCGTTAGAAGAAGCTGCAAGACTTCGGATGTTACCTTCAATGTAGTTTGGGACGTGAGCAGATACATCGGCAGCGTCATTGGTTTCTGAGGACTGTTCCACGTAATACTCACGAATACCCGACCACTTACCTTTAGAGAACCCAAAGAACACATACCGTCCTGCACCTACTGGTTTGGCCTTTAAGTTTGCCTCAAAGTTAGTTGATACATCTATATGTACTGTGTCAGGTGTTAATAGTTCTGAAGCAGTCAACATGAACTGAGTCAAGTCAGAGAAGATTAACAAGGATTCGTTAAATGGTATTGCGTGTTTTAAAATAGAGATTTGGTTGTTAGATACAGCCACGTCTATCGGATTAGAATCCAAAACTGTCAAGACAGTCTTAGGGAAGAAGTTGTAAAACTCTCCCGCTTCGCTGAAGATAACATTCTCATCTGCAAGAAAACCTAAACGGTTACGGTGAAAGAATATGTCATTAATCTTATAACCTATAAATGAAGGTACAGGGTTAGTGTCCTCATCTCCCGCCTCTCGGTCATCCCATGTCAGAGGTGCAAAAGTAAACGTACCATCTACCTCTTTTTTAAGTTGGTGAGGCATAGTTAGCTGATTGATGCGGTTCTTTAGTGCAGCACTATCTGCACCAAAGCCGCCTACAGTTTCCTTCCAGATCAACTCATTGTTCGTGTTATCACCTTGAGTAAGGTGTACGTAATGGTCATCTTGCTTCTTCTCGTTACTACCTGCTACTTTAATTCTAAAGCCGACCTTACCCTTGCGAGGTAGGTTCTTGAAGTCGATAGTTTGTCCTTTGAACGAGTAAAGGAATCTGTCACCTGCACCATCACTAGATGTGATTGTAAAGTCAGCACTGGCGTTCTTGACGTATATTACTGAGCCTATTTTCTCCTTAACAAATGGAGAAGAAATAGATAAATTATTAAATAGCTGAGTGGCTATATAGTCTGTTCCAATTTGAGCAGAGTGTGCAGAAGATGAACCATCAGGAGTGGTGTAGGTAGCTGTGGCACTACCCACTGTAATTGTATAAGTCAGTCCGTAGTCAGCTTGTCGTACATAAAACATAGCTTCGTTAGGACGTGCTGTGGCAGTATATGAATCAAGGGCCACAACCTTAGATTTATTAACCACAAAAGTAGTATCACCAACCGATACTGCATTAATATTAGCGTGAAAGTCTGAAACACCAGTTAGATATGCTGGAAGACTTGTAAGTGCATTACCTGCGCTATCTTTTACGGTACGTTCTGTACCTGCTTGGTCGAATACCTTAATACCTGAAGTAGTAAATACGGCTGTATAATCTTCCGTACTTGAATATTTAATAGGGTGTAGAAATGCGGTAGTACCTGCAAGGCTGCTAGTAAGTTTAGCTACGTGTTCAGTACAAGGCCGCTTTTCCAATCCTCTTGTAACTGAAGATAATCCGTTCTCTTGTACTTCCGCTTGGCTTGGGTGACGTAGGCTCGGAGGCTGCTGTGAGACACCATTGAGGAGATTGGGAATTGAACCCGATACTAAAGACATAGTTAAACCACCTACCTGTAATAATGAGCTATATAATTAGTCTCATAGTTGTCGAATATGTTTAAGTCCTGCACGTCAGATTCATTCTGTAACACGCTATTCCAAGCTGCCAGTTCGTCACGGGCGTTAAAGGAATGTAGTGATTCTGAACCTAGTAGACGGTCTTGCAGAACACGCGCTGCTTTTATAGATATGTAGCGTCTAGCTGTTTCGGGCATCTCTTCAAAATCTAACAACACAACTATGTCAACTTTTACAGCTACACCAATGGCGTAAGTGTTTTTTATGCGGTCGTACATTTTCATGCCGCGTTGTACAAGGTCGGTGTCTGAAGACATACGAGTATGTATGGTGTCTACATGCAAACAGTTAGCAGGTAGATGTAATTCATTGGATGCGTCTGGTGAAAGCTCAAAAGTTAGATCAGTGTTAAAAGACCACCCTTGGGATTGAAAGTCTCTACTCACGTTATCTAGCGTCTGTTCAGCAGCACTAGCTTCAATTAAACCTGAAGTTAATGAGTTAACGGGGGATTCACCAATCGTTGCTAGTGCAGTATTTATAGCTTCTAATTTTGTTGTGGGGGTCATTGGTAGCCCTTTTTAAAGATGAAAAAAAAGGCAGGGAGAAATTAATCTCCCCACCTTTAAGTTGGAACTAGAACGATCTACACAGCGTTCAAAGAAATGGCGCAAGCAGGGCGTAGGATGTTATGACCCATAGCGTACTTAGCAACCATTAACGTACCTTGACGCTCAATCTGATACTCAGACTCGACACCTAAATCTAACAACTTAACAGTTGCAGCAGCGTCTTGGCTGAAGATCAAACCACGCAATGCAGCGTAGTTACCACGGTAAGCCGCAGTA
>Ga0208814_1001029_pt1 | contig 14000 bp, 9 predicted proteins | sample MalvirAntarct_55_FD_184253 | JGI IMG/M metagenome (GOLD analysis project Ga0208814, IMG submission 184253) | Marine viral communities from the Global Malaspina Expedition - Malaspina viral metaG Antarct_55 (SPAdes) (version 2) | ecosystem: Environmental > Aquatic > Marine > Oceanic | place: South...
GGAACGTAAGGCAGTAGCTGAACGAAACGAACTAGGCAGGCAGCAAGCTGAGGAAGCGGGTACAGAGTTTACGCCCGAAGAGTTCAAGCCGGTCAAAGACCTTACCGCCAAGCAAATACAAGAGTTCGCCCAAAAGCAAACCACTTCAGCCGAAGAAGTAGCCGTTCAAGCCGCGGAGCAGAACGCCAAGAACCTGCAACGTAACATTAACTATGCGCTGCAAGAAGTTTCTATGAAAACTGTTGTTGCTGAGTGGAATGCGTTAAAGTCTGATGACACACCAGCGATAACCAAGCTAAGTAAACAAGACGTTTATGACTGGATGATGAGCGTCATAGAATACGAAATGTCAGTTAATCCTAGCTTAGAGCAACTGACCGCTGACTTGCGTGAAATAGAGCAACGGCTAACGGAGAGTGCCAATGAGACCCAAACAGCCGAAAATGACGAAGGCCCGACAACTCAAAGCTCGGAACGTAGCCAAGAAGCTCGCGCCCCACCTGAGGGAAGCCAAGGAAAAGGGAGTGCCGTTAACGCCAGTGCAGGAGCGGATACTAGCACAAGTGGATCAGATGGAATCGTCCAAGGCGCAGCGCCAAATGCCCCAGTCGTAGAGCGCAAGCCCAAGAAACGCGTAGTTAAAAAGCCAGAAAAAAAAAGTAAAGAAGCCCCACTCGTAAAAGCCAGAGAAGCCTCTGATGAACAGATTACGCAGGCAGACGCTTTAGCCAACGACGTTAACGGAACCGTAGTCTACCAACGTGGCGATGTAAGTTTGGCCCGTGGTTACGCCGTGAGTAGTGGCGACCCTGTGTACATGGCCACAAAGGGGTCAAAGCGCACTAGAACTGACATTGAGTCGTTCACCGGAAAGTTATTTACCGCTGAGGAACGTAACCAGCTGGTAGAAGCTAAAAAAGCCGACGTCGAAGCAGCAAACAAAAAGCACAAAGAGGCTCCGTTTGTCGTGTTTAAAGACGGAATGGCGTTTTCGAGCAGCATTAAACCCGAGCTTAGTAATGTGCTTGCCCAGTGGAAAAAGACACTTGGGATTGACGCAGATATTTACTTCACGACAACACAAGACGCTCGGGCAGACAAAGATAATTTAACAGGGCCACAACGCGCAGTTGGTTCTTCTACAATGAACTCCAACGAAGGGGGAGCTGCTAGAAAGCTCTCTGATGGTAGTCACTACGTCGTCTTTAAGGACCAAGGTTCAAAGGCCGCTACGCTGGAAGTGCTGGGGCATGAGATTGGGCACGTGCACCAGAAAGTTGCTTTCGACAAAGCGCCTAAGGAAACGCAAGACGCACTACGCGCTGAACATAAAAAGTGGGTGGCCTCACAAAAAGGTAAAACTGGTAGAGAGCTTGTAGATTCGCTCCGCGCTAGGAAGACGGGCAAGACTACTGCTGTTGCCGAAGGTGCACAGGCTGACCAAGCTGGCGCTTACTGGACTTCATTTAATGAGTGGTACGCGGATCAGGTGTCTCGCTGGGCTACAACTTCTGAAACGCCGCTGACTATCGTCGAGAAGTTTTTTGCCAAGATCGGCGCTGCTATGAAGCGGTTCTACAACGCGCCGCAGAATAAAAAGTATTTCGCCAATGAACGGTTTGTAGAGTACCTTGAGGGCGTCAAAAATGTGTCAACACGTACACAGACGAAACTTACTGGCCAATCTAGCAGAGCAACTACTACCCGAAAGGCTCGGGATACTTTTGCCAGTGAAGCACTTGATTCAATGTACTTGGGTTTTGACACGGTTGAGCAGGGACTTGATTACATTACTCGAACAGGAAATAAGTTTGAGAAGCAGCTTTCTAAACGACTAAAAGAAATTGCTGCGCTAGGTGATTACGCCTATGTCGTTGTTGATCCAGCTAAACCTACTGATACCCTAAAACGAGAAGACTTTGAGCCGGTAGACTCAAGGATTTCCAGCTCAGAACGACGGGCCTTAGGCGCACGAAACCTTAAATTTGCGTCAGACGAATGGACCAAGTCGGTCGAGCCACCGCAGGGTCTTTATGTAGCGTTTGGGGCTAAAGACGTAGACCAAGCCAACGGCGTTGTGATGCTCAACGGAGATAGCGACAACGGCCTGACCAACAGCACTTTTTTACATGAAATGTTGCACGCAGTTACGCAACAAACAATAGACCGTGTGCGAGACGGCGACCTCACAAGCGGCCCTGCGTACCAACTTTACAAAGAAATAGAAGCCTTAACCCAAGCCGTTGACAGAAAAAGTCAGGGAGTTACCGCAAAACAGTTATCCAATGTACTAAACGTGTCAGAAGAACGAGCTACAAACATGAAGTGGGTAAACGACGAGGCCGTTAAATTAGACGTGCATGAGTTTATTGCGTACGCGTTTACCGACAGTTCATTTCAAACGTTTTTAAACACTCTGGAAGTGTCGTCGGGCAAGTCAAAGCCAGCTTCTATATGGCGGCGTTTTGTAAACGCTGTTCAGTCGTTCATGGGAACCGAGCTTGGGTTTACCAGCCCTAAGGGTGAAACTGCGCTAGAACGAGTTATGACACTGACTGATGCTATGCTGGACGAGCGGGTAGCCATGCAAGCTAATCAGGTTGCACAGCGGCGAGGGGTCGCGCCAAACATGAGCGCGACGATGAACCCTAAAATTACAAAGCAGCAAGGCGATTGGGCTGTTAAATTTATGGGGCCAAAGGCCAAGCCGTTTTTAGCCAACGCTAAGTTTATCGCCAAAGCCGGTGTGCGGTCGCTCAAGTTTCTGCACCAGATCGTCGAAGAAAACCGCGAAACGATACCTGCCGTCGGTCGGTGGTACGACGCCATGCTGGCAGCAGAAGCCACAAGAAACGAGATACGCAGGCAGTTTGAGGACATCGCGTTACGGGCAACCCAGCTTGAGCCAGCTAGAATGGACGCGGTGAACGACTTTATCGGCAAGTCTACGTTCTTCCAGAAGTGGGGCTACGACCCCAAGATTGACGGCAAGACAGTCAAGGTCGACCCGATAATGAAACGCGCCTTCGACAGTTTGAATGAAAACGAGCAGCAGCTGGCCAAAGACGTGTTCGCACACGGGGAAAACATGCGCCAGCGGAAGATCGCTATAGCGAAAGCCCTAGGCGTGTCGGGTAAGTTCTTTACGGAGGCAGCACTGGACGGGCCGTACGCGCCTCTAAAACGGTTCGGTAATTTTGCGGGGGAGTTGAAGTCACAGCAGCTCGTAGATGCAGAAGCTAAACGCAAGGCGCTTGATCCCAAGGCTGTTACGAAAGAACTACGTGATAAAATTAACGAATTAAAATCTGACCCTGATCACTATGCGATCAGTTTCTTCGACACGCCGGGGGCGGCGGAACAATTTGTCGACGCAAACAAAAATAAATACGCCTTCGCTCAGTCGTCAGAACGAGACGCTAGTATGGAAGAAGACCGCATGGGCAACCCAGCGGTGTACGAGAAAGTGCTTGGCGCACTGAAGGCTGACGACAAAGCCAAGATCGACCCTGAGGCCAAGAAAGCCTTTCAGGACATGGTGAAGAACCTGTACTTCCAGTCGCTAGATGAGCGCAGCGCCCGTCTGTCTGGTGCCCGGCGTATGAGTCGTGCGGGTTACGATAAGAACATGATGCGGTCGTTCCTGTCTCACGCACGCGCCGAAGCCAGTCTGATTTCTCAAATGGAGAACGGCACTGAGGTGAACACTGCGTTTGCCGAGGTGGCGCAGCAAGTGTCTGATAATCGCCCCGAGCTTGGTAGCACCGGCAAGATGATCGTCAGGCACTATAAAGACACGCTCAATCAAGTTGAGACCCCCGTTCAAGATCGTATTGCAGCGGCCAACTCTGTTTACATGTTGACAACTAGCATCGGCTATCACGTCACCAACGCCACTCAGCCGATTATGGTTACGGTGCCGCGCATAGCTGGAGACTTTAATAACTACACTGGTACTTGGGCTTCACTGTTTAAAGGGTACGGCGTAGCCAGAAAGATTATCGACGGCAGTTTCTTCAACCAAGTAAAGACTGCTGCGACCGTGGGTATGCTCGGCGACAACCAAGTCGGCATCGACGTATCGAAAGCCCCACCTGAGTACCGCAAGCTACTTGAGTATTTACAGCTGCATCAGTTGCTCGACGTGGGCATGGAAGAAGACCTCGGCATGTTGGACAAGTTCGACACCGGCAACGCTGCGCTGAACAAAGCATCAGATTTCTTAGGGGGTATTACACACCGCCTTTACCAAGTGGCGCGTTACGTCGAAGCCCACAACCGTATTTCGTCAGCAATTGCTGCGTACGACATGGCGAACAAAAACCGCGGGGCTGTATCCCGTATGAAGATGACGCCCCTGGAGTATGCGACTTCTGTCGTACAGGACACTCAGGGTAACTTCTCGCGCCTAGACGCTCCGTTGCTGCTAAAAGCGTTGCCCAAGGTAATGGTGCAGTACCGCAAGTACCAGTTCCTCATGGCGTGGCACTACACCAACGCGTTTAACCGAGGGTTCTTTGGGGAAACTCCAGAAGTAAAAGCCACAGGTAAAAGAGTTCTACGCTACTCAATCGCTCACGCTGCAATGGGTGCTGGTGCTACGGGGGTACCGCTGCTTGGAAGCGTGTACTGGGCGCTGACGACCATGTTAGGCGATGAGGACGAACCAGAAGATTTAGAGCGTTACATCCGGTCTAAGGTCGAAGATGAAAAGTTAGCTGACGTGTTGACCCGTGGCTTACCTGCGTTCCTTGGCTTGGATATGAGTACCAAACTTTCGCAGGGTAAAATCTTTCAGCCGCTACCGTATGTGGATTTCGAAGCATCAGATAGTGGAGCCAAAGATGTTTTCTTCGGAGCGTTTGCTGGTCCCGCCGGTACGACGGGTGTCAACTTCTTCCGCGCTGCTGGCTATATGCAGCAGGGTGATATGCTAAAGGCTGTTGAATACTCAGTTCCAAAGGGTGTGAGGTCAGCCACAGAAACGTTCCGTCTGGCTACAGAAGGCTACTCACTCAAGAACGGCGACATTGTAATCGACCCCCGTGAGATCAACATGGGCAGTCTACTGGTTAACGCCATGGGCTTGCCGTCTACGGAGATCAACAAGATCAAGTGGACCCGAGGGCAACAGTACGAACTGACCGAATATTTCAGCCAAGAGAGTAGCCGCATACGAAAAGAGTTTATCGAAGCCCGTCGTGATCGTGACCGCACCGCACAAAAAGCACTGCGCGAAGAATGGCGTGAACTTCAAGCGTCCAAAGATCGCATCCGTCCGTTCTTTAACAACGAGCGAGGCACCCTAAAACGTCAGTCGGTTTCAGATTTGATGAAAGCCCCAAGGCGACAGAGCAAGCGCGAAGACAAGTATCGGATGCAGCTAACCGGTAATTAAGTTCCCTCCCGCCGTGTCCTCCCAGCACGGCCACCTTGGCCCAGCAGATGCTCTCCCTCTGCTGGGCTTTTTTTGACCAAAATAAAAACTTGACCAAAACTTGACCAAGTGTTCTGCGGAATCGCTGAATGTTCTCTAAATCTGTGGGATGTTACTCTACCTGAGTGGGGGTTAATGAGGATGGTGATAAAAATAAGTCATTGGTATTATTATATAAAATGGCAGAGACGAAGGGATTCGAACCCTCGAGACCCTTCCAGGCCTACTCCCTTAGCAGGGAAGTAGTTGCGAGCGAATAAGTATTTAGAATCAACATGTTACTTGACCACTCGCAACGGACTTGACCAATTCTTGCCAATTTCGGCTGTTGCACGCTCCCCAGAATTGTCGGTGTGGATGTATGTTTCAGCCACCAAACGGGGTGATTTCCACCCGCCAGCGTCGGCGATTTGTTTTGCGGACCAGCCTAGCTTTTCTAGTGAAGTCGCAAAGCTGTGACGACCTACTTGGTGCGTACCAAGATACTCGACCCCGGCTGCGGCACAGGCCATTTTGAGCGACTTGTAAACACTTCGTCGATCTAGGTACCCAAACACGCGTCCGTGGCGCGGTGGCATTTCCCTGAGCATATCCGCAAGCACTGGCACTAGACTGGCGTACGCTTCTGTACCGTTCTTTGTTTTGTCGATGTGCGCTTTGTTTATGTCCCACTTGATGTCGTCGGGCGTCAGTTTTATTGCGTCTCCGACCCGTCGCCCTGTGGTGTGTAGAAACAACAGCATCGCAAACAAGTACGGCGGGGCGTTGGGAAAGCGGCGTTCTACTGTCAGGTGGGGTTGCAGTGCCAGCAGGTATTCGTACCCTACAGCTTTGCGCTTGGGTTTTTTAACTTCGAACGACTTAACCCGAATGGGGGCGCACCAGCCTTCACCGTGGGCGTAGTTTATTACGGCTCTCGCTGGCGTTATGCCTTGTCGGTTTAGCGTAGCGCCTGCCCCATCGGGGTAAGCCTTCTTTGCAGCGGCTCTGACGATCCGTGGGGTTATGTCTTTCAGCAACATACCAGTCAGCTGCTCGGTTATGCCCACCAGAAAGCGAGTGTCGCCCCCGTCCTGCGCATACTCCAGCGCTGCTTGGTCGAAGGTCACGACGGCCTTCAAACCGTACATGTGAACCGACCAAAGCTCTGCTTCTATTTGCGACCGAAGTTCTTCTGCGCGGCTAACGTCTTTAGTTTTGAGAGCGCGTCGGTACCTCTTGCCGTCGGGCCTGTAACCGTGGACGTGTGCCCAACCATTGACCCATTTGATTTTGAGGCGCATTGCGTTAACACCTTTCTAACTTCCATAATATTTTCACGGTAGAAGACTTTGCGATTTCCGCGAAGCTCAAAATGAACACCTGCCTGCACAGCTGGGTCTTTAAGCGCGTAGTCGAGCGAAGCCCTAGAAAAGCCCAATGCTTCGGCTGCTTGATGGATGTCGAGCGGCGGCGTTGCCCAGTCGGGTGCAGCTTTGGGTTTAGCCATTTTCTGTCTCCCTCTCTAACAATTCGAACAGATGGGTCAAGTCTTCCAGCTGCTGCTTCAACCCGCGCCGATGCTGCCTGTTAGCGTCTAGTGTCATAACGTTTAGCTTGAATCTAATCGTCTTTCGCACTTGCTGTAAATCATTCATCTGCTTTTTCCTCTACGACGGAGATACTGCCGCCAGCCATAAGTTTTTGATATTTGAGTTCGTAGCAGCGTGTCTGTCCGCTCGGCACAGTCGATCCTTTACCCAAGTGCATACGCACGCTGTGGGCACCGTCGGCTTGGGGTACTAGGTAGCTCGCGCGATCCAACTCGGAGCGCATGGCTTTGGGGGCCACCCCGTGTTCCTGACACCAGTCGGCCATCGCGCTGTGGGATATAAACGCTCGCTCGTCCTCGGTGCACACACGCCCTACTGCGGGGCCGCGCAGCATAACAGCGGGGTCTTCTTTGCGGCTGCTGCCGTGGCCTATGCGCTTGGTGACGATGAGTCGTCCTTGTAGTGTGGCGATGAAAGCAGCAAGATGTTCCCCGATGTCGGCGTTGATTTCTTTGCGGCCCTCGCGCAACGTCTGCACGTGGTCTTCGGACCACTTCTTCATGGAGTTCACATCGAACGATATAAGACCGATCTTCTGGGCTATCTTGCCTGCGACCCAAGCCGTGACGATGGTGTCGCGGTAGAACCGTTCTTTGTTGTCTTCGTTGGACTGCGGGTTGAACTTGGCCCGAGCAGCCGTGATCTGTTTACGCACCCAGTCAGTATTCTTGATGATGAACCGGATGAACGGCAGACACGCTTCACCGTAGACGTGGTCCATATGATGTTCGATGAACTGCTGCGTGATGTCGGGGAACGTACGCTTGGTAAAGCCCTCGGGTAACTGAACCTCAAAGAAGCGCAGCTGCGTGGCTTCGACACGATAACCCACTGGCAGTTTAGATATGCTCTCAATTATGCTGTCGTTGCTGGTGATGAAACTGTTCTTGAACCACTGACCGCCGACTGTAGTAAACTTGCCGTTGGTACCTAGCCGTTCCTTGTCCCTGCCGTTGGCCAGCGCGTAGCCGGTGCGCGTCAACTCGTCGGGCGTCCTACCAGAGAACTCGTCGAGCAGCATCGGAAGCGAACCCATAATAGCCACACGCTTGATCGTAGCGTTGAGCGTAGACCCGTCCGTGCCTGTCTGTCGGTCCATGAGTTTCGGGTTGCCGTAGAAGCCACAAGCGATCTTACAGGCTGTCGACTTACCAGTGCCGCCCTGACCAGTGAACGCAAGCGGAAGGCCATGCCAGTTCGACGAACCCATCAACTCGACAAGGACTGAACCCATAGAGTGGCACAGGGCAAACTGAAACGGCTCGGCTTTCGGACGATTGTACAGCTTGTCAATATTAGCCACCCACTCATCAAGTGTGCCAGAACGACCGAAGTCTACTTGGATGTCGGCGGGTACACTGTCCTCGCACAGCACCGCAGTATCACCGTTCTCGGTGATCATTTTGGTACCCATTACAAAGCCGGTGCGGTCAGGCAACCAGCCGAATTGTTTGTAGGTCTTGGTTTCGATACGCCACTTCTGTAGCTCTTCGATTATGGTAACTGTAAATTCTGCCATGTCGGGCCTCGCGTTTCTTACAGGGTGGAGAAATACTTCGTGGCTTGCCAACGTCTTCGCCATCAAGTCCGTGGATGCTAGTTCGTGCATGGGCATGAAAAATTCACGCCAGCTGCCGTTTTTCTCAAGTGCCTTCCAGTGCACTACCCACGTACCTTCGCTGTCTTGGATACGATTAAGGGGGTAGATGAGCGTACGGCAGAACGGTCGCCACGTAGGGGCGTTGCCGTCGGGGTCAGGAATTTCTCGGCTCAGCGCAACGCCGTTCCACCGAAAGCCTTTGGGCCAGCGATGAATGGTTTCACCGGCTACAACTATCTTACTTGCGCTCGTCGTTGCATTCAACGCCGTGTCGTCGCTGTCGTCGCTTAGGTCTTCGACGGGCGGTGCAATCTCGGGGCGCGCAAAACCTTTGTCTCTGGCCCCGTCAATCATTACTTGAACTTCGTGCCGCGTCTCATCTGAGGAGTAACCGTCAAGCGTATGCTGGGCGGCTAGCGCATGAATTTCAACGTCGGTGTTACCTTTGGATACCCAGCTAGCGATCAGCTTGAGCATGTTGTCGTGCCAGTCGACGCCGTTCATAGCAGCCTCAGACGTAGCCGAACGATCAAGCGAAGTGAAATCATCGACTACACCAAACCCACCGGGCTTAGGCGCGTTTACGTCGTTGTCGTTGATGAATGCCAGGAGCGAACTGCGGACCGCGTCGACACTGTAGGTCTTGCCCTGCTTGAGCAAGGTGACGGGCAGGGGGGTGGCGTAGTCTTTTTTCTTGTTGGTACACCCAACTGGGCGCAGCACACGTGCGCTGTCTTTGTCGACTGAGCGGTCAGACTTGACGCCGAGGTGCGTTGTTACCTGCCGCTTGAGGTCAGCGAGTTCGTTCCACGTACCCTCGTCGATGTCTTCGTCAAAGTGAATGTACATGTGGTAGCCGCCGCCGCTGTCTACAACCGACGGGGTGAGGCGCAACGCCTTGGCCAACTGAACGACGCCAGCTAGTGCTTCTTCTTTGGTGTCATACGCGGTTGCTTTGTCGGGGTCTGCGTCGAAGTCGTCGTACAGTGCACGACAAGCCGCGACGTTGCCCTGTGTTCTTATTTGTTTCTTGCCTTTGTCGTTAGTAAACCAGTCGTTAAATGTATTGACCGCGATATAGACCTGCGCGTCTGTGGTATCGAATTGTTGTGCGGCTGCTGCCGCTTCTTCTATCGTGTCATAACCGCGGTTCTTGAACCAACCCTCGGGCTGCAACAAGCCTAGGACTACTTTCCCAGACGTGGGTAGTAGCCACTTGAAAAACTCCAGTGTCTCCATAGTTTTGCCCATATATGTTTACGTGTTGACAAGTGAGCGGCGAGGGCCGTATGCAAAACCCCGCCGCCCTTCGACTTACTGACTGGAGCGGATCAGTCGTCGAACTCTAGGTTCTCCAACGCGTTGTCGATGTCGTTGGTCTCAACCTTTTTTGGTTCTGCCTTAGCTTCGGGCTGAGGCTTTGGCTTAGGTGCGTCAGGCACTGCCGCAACCGCGGGGGCTGTACCGTCGTCGTCGTCGCCCTCCTCCGCTGTGTCTGCCACCGACGCAAAGCCAGTAGCGAACCCTTCAGACTGGACGTAGCCGCCCTCGACCACATCAAATGCTGAACGCTCCTTCATCACTGCCAGCTTAGTTACCTGTACTTGACGCAGACGCAGCGATACGCCGTTATTAGCCATTGAGTAAGGCACCAACGTAATCATGCAGTTTACTGTAGAACCAGACGTCAGCATAAAGTCTTTTGCCAGACGAGCGTTACGAGCGTCGAACTGCTCTGGCGGGTTGGTCGGCTGGTCGTTGTATTTGGCTTTCAGCTTTGTCTTGGCGATATACATACCGTCGAGGTCAACTTCAAAGACATCTTCGGACTTAGGCATAGCTGGCCAGTTAGCCACCTTCTTGCTTTCGTACGCTTCTTTCATAGCCTTGTACAAAGGCACTGCTTTTTCTTTCGTCATACGAACAGACATTTCGTACGCGGCGTTGTCTGCCGACGCATCGCAAGGGACGGTCAGCCCATTTGCGCCCATAGTATTATCATACCGATACGGTTGATTGATTCTAGGGTATAGCGCTTCGACGTCGTTGAGGATAAATATTGGATTGGCTCCAGCCATGGTAATCTCCTAAGGTTTTATTGGGTGTAACCGTCCGTTGCAGCAAACATTGATGTCGACTTGGACGATCGGGTTAAGGTGTCTAGTTCGTCACCGTCTAAGAAACGTATGACCCTAAACACTAGCGAGGATCGACGTTCTTCATGTGCCACATCTATCTTCGTGACCACGCGATCTAACGCTTCGCCTCGGCTAGTTATTTGCTTCTCGTAGTCGCGGAACGATTTGAGAGAAGCCGATGAAACACGCAACGACATGGCATATTCTGGGCTGTCTAACTGCCGTAAAGTTAGCTGGTTAGACTCACCGCAGCTTTTGCCGCGTTTGCCGTTGGGTGTAATTTCTGAACCCCACTGGTTGTTAAAACAGATTGCGCATTTCTTTGCTTGGGGGGCAGTGCTTTCAGTGGAAGGGGCCGCGCCGTCGTCGGAGTGACATAGCCGCTTACCGTCGTTGTAGTAGTTGCGTACGTTGCGCAGGGCAGACATGATTACTGCCTCCACTGGCAAGTCTTCTAGGGTGAGCATTACTTGCGCCGAACGTTTACGACTTGCGCTTCGTTCCAGCTGACGCCCGGGGGTAGGTCGTCGTGTTCTTCTTTGAACTCTTTGACAGCGGTCTTGTTTACCCGCCGTTCTATTAGCTCCCACGCGTCATTTTCTTTGACGTGATCAAGAATTGCATCCCAGTCAGATACGACTGCCGACACACGTGTTGACCTGTAAGCAGTACCGAACTCGCGGGATGATACATTGTCTATGCCGCGCTCGTTAAACCGACGTAGGAACTCTGTTTCGATCTTGTTCTGTTTGTATTTGTCGTCCGCGTCTTCTGCGTCGTAGTCTGCTTTGCGCTTGGACCGCTTGTCGCGCAGTCCGATAAAGATTTTAAGCAGTGACGCGTCGTCCAATTCTGATACCTTTGCCATCTTCGCTCTCCTTTTTGGCGGTTAACCAGTTATCAATCCCTTCTTCGTCCCAGCGTAAAACTTTCTTTGAGAGTCTTATCGGCTGGGGGAAGCCTTCGTCCCGTCTTCGCAGGTAGTAAAGACCAGCTTTACTTATATTAAGTTTCAGCAAAACTTCGTCGTGGTTAAGTAAAGTCATCTGGTTACGCCTTGTATCTGTAAACATGTAAACACATTACAACGCAGGTTAAAGCAGGTCAAGGCAGGTTACGAAAGTAAAGGCTGTTGGTGTGCTTTTACTTCATCCAGCAACGCGCCCTGCATCTTCTGTTTCTTGCGCAGCCGCTTGTAGATTCTGGCTTCGACGGGTGTACCTTCTAACAGTATTATAAAGTTATTCATCTTTTGGCCGGGACGATTGATGCGTCCGTTCGCTTGCTCGAACGTCTCGTTGCTTGTGATACAGCTGTACCAAACAATCGTGCTGGCGGCGGTCAACGTCAGACCGTGAGACATAGCAGCGGGTTGGGCCACTAGAACTTTCGGGTCTTTGGCTTTCTGAAACTCAGAGAATATTCTGTCGCGCTCTGACTTCTTCACGCTGCCGTGTATGACCTCGACAGAGAAATGGTTGCGTAGTTCAGCAGCCAGCATCTTAACACTGGACACGTACGGTACGAACACGATGACCTTACCTTCGGCGGCTTGGATGATGTTGATAGTCTCGTCGATGCGCGGTGTTGATGGAATGGTTACTTCACTGCCGTCGTCGGCATACACCACGCCACAGGCGATCTGCACTAGCTTGCCCATCTTGACTGCTTCGTTAACTGCGGTGATTTCGCCGTTGTCGGCTGCGGTGCGCAGACGTGACAGCATTTCTTTGTACGCTTTGTTTTGTTCTTTAGTCAGCGGCACAGCTCTGGTCTCAAACATAATAGGTGGCAGGTCTAAGCACTCGTCGCGGGTGAACCGCACAGCAGGCTGCATGATCTTACGAACTATCTCGGTAGCGTCAGGCTTGGGTATCCATTTGAACTGCGTGATCTGACGCATGACCGTGGCTTTGAACCGTCCGAAATACGGTGGAACTTGGTCGGGTACGAGTAGCTTACACTGCGCCCAAGCATCTGTCGGCGCGTTCGGTGTTGGTGTGCCAGACATACCCCAGCAAGCCCGTGGCTCTTTGTGGCGGTTGACGACTGAGTTGATTACCTTCCACTTGGTAGTGCCAGCGTTACGGGCGCACTGCGCGATCTCGTCTACGATCACCAAGTCGATGTCGGTACGGGTCTTGAGGTGCGGTTCGATGATGCCAACGCCATCATGGTTTACAATGTAAACGTCGTAGTCTTCTTTGAGCATAGCGATGCGTTTTTTCTTGGGGCCGTGCAGCACACCAAACGTCAGGTGTGGAAAGTGATTGAACAACTCGTCGGCCCAGGTGCGTTCCAGCGTCGACAACGGCGAGATTACCAGCGCTTTGTTAAGTAGCCCTATGCTGCGCAGGTAGTCGTACGCCCACAAGGACGCCAGCGATTTACCTGTACCGAGTTCGCTAAGATTGAACGCTCTTGGGTGCATCGACAAAAACGCAGCCGCTTCTTTCTGTGTTTGGAACGGCTTAAACCGCCCCGGCCAGTCGTAATATGTGCGTATAGGAGCAGGCGCGTCGTAGCCTAGGTTACGAAGAAGTTTAGTTTCGTTGATCCTGTGCGGCACGGCGACGAGAGGGACGCCTTTTACTGTAATCGACTTAGCGTTCGGAAGAACATTCAGAATCTTTTCGGGGTTCCTCGACTTGACTAACAGTGCTTTTTTGTCGGGCCATACCAGCATGTTGTTCTTCCTCGTCTAGCTGTCGGATGCGCTCATCGCAGATGTGTTTAATCTTTTGATAGTCTAGGCGGCGTTCGCCTTTGTTACGCAGGACGCGCTTAACGATGTCAGCGTCCCACGGGTTGAGTTCATACTCATACCAGATGTCCCACGGCTGTATGGTACGCTTGGAGTAGTCGGAGTGGCCGACGTTGTATTCACGTGGGTTCATGTCTTACCCTTCGTGTACATGCCGGGTTTTTTACCACGCCAACCTTTGTTGGTTTTGGCACTGACGACGCGACGGTTTGACTTGGAGTTGCTGCCGCCTGCGTCCAGTGGGGTCTTGTGGTCGACGTGCTTGCCGTCGCCCTTCTTTACTTTGCCTGCCGCCATAGCTTGACGACGGGCTTTGTTCTGTTCGACGCGCTTGTCCATAACGTCTTTACGAGCGTTATACTTCTTCTTCGTCGCTAATTCCTGCTTCGATGATTTTGTCACGGATCGCCTCCTTCACTTGCTCTACGTCGTCTACCACACGTGCTAACCCGTTAACACGTAGGATGTC
>Ga0208814_1001030_pt1 | contig 13994 bp, 13 predicted proteins | sample MalvirAntarct_55_FD_184253 | JGI IMG/M metagenome (GOLD analysis project Ga0208814, IMG submission 184253) | Marine viral communities from the Global Malaspina Expedition - Malaspina viral metaG Antarct_55 (SPAdes) (version 2) | ecosystem: Environmental > Aquatic > Marine > Oceanic | place...
GCCTTAAAGATTGTAGTGTTTTTAAATGTTGAGGATGATGCGCATCCGTAGCAACAAAATCATACAAGCCTGCTTGCAAAATATTTTCTGCTTTTTGCTTTACCTGAGGACCATAATGCCCTAAAAGCGATAAGGCATTTAATTGAAAATAAAACCCTTTATTTTTTAACTCTTTATAAGCCGCTACATTCGAAATCATATGAAACCGCTCTGGATGAGCCAGAATAGGACTAAGTCCTTTTTGTTGCAACTGAAAACATGCAGATTCTAGCATCGTGGTCAATCCAAAAAAATTGATTTCCAAAAGGATGTGTTTTTCTTGTAAAAGTAATGCTGGTATCCCCGACTCTAAGTTTTTCATAAAAACCTCATCCACCATGTATTCAGCGCCATAAGAAGGAACCTTTACAGTACCTTCTTTTAAACAATGTTTCGATAAGTCACCAAAGGCATTCTTAACGGTTTCAGGTGTATTTGGATAGAGTTCTTGATACACATGAGGTGTTGGAATCACAGATGTAAAACCAAGCGCTAAATAGCCCTCAAGCATCTTAGACGACATCGCTATGTCCTTACTACCATCATCGATACTTGGCAACAAGTGATTGTGCATATCACAAAGTCCTTCAAACAATGGTTTTTGGTGCTTTTTAAAAAATTGAAACATAGTAATAATTAGGTCTTTTTAGAAATGTAAAAATACAATTTATTTGCTTTTTAGGCTAAGGTATTTTTATACATTTAACACAACTGTCATCTCCGGCTTGATCGGAGATCTGTTTAAAAGAGACTCATAGCATCATGAAATCCGCACTTTCGAAAGAATCTAGACCCAATGGATTAACTACGCTGATCCCAAACAGGTATCCTTTAAAAACATAGAAACCACAACCACGCTATATTGTGCTTAAAGCAATTTATAAACAAAAAGAAATGGATTAACTACGCTGATCCCAAAAAGGTATCCTTGGCAAGCATAGAAACCACAACCACGCTATATTGTGCTTAAAGCAATTTATAAACAAAAAGAAATGGATTAACTACGCTGATCCCAAACAGATATCCTTGGCAAGCATAGAAACCACAACCACGCTATATTGTGCTTATATCAATTTATAAATAAAAAGAAATGGATTAACTACGCTGATCCCAAACAGATATCCTTGGCAAGCATAGAAACCACAACCACGCTATATTGTGCTTATAGCAATTTATAATCACAAAGAAATGGATTAACTACGCTGATCCCAAACAGGTATCCTTGGCAAGCATAGAAACCACAACCACGCTATGCGGTGATTATTAACTTTATAAATAAGTTAATCATTTTAAAATCAATTTATTTGCTTTTTTGGCTAAAGTATTTTTATACATTTTAACAGGACCGTCGTCTTCGGCTTGATCGGAGATCTGTTGAAACAGAACTCATAGACTCATAAAATCCCCACTTTCGAAAGAATCTAGACCCAATGGATTAACTACGCTGATCCCAAACAGGTATCCTTGGCAAGCATTGAAACAACAACCACGCTATATTGTGCTTATATCAATTTATAAATAAAAAGAAATGGATTAACTACGCTGATCCCAAAAAAATATCCTTGGCAAACATAGAAACAACAACCACGCTATGCGTGGTTTGTTTTTTGTTTTTTTAGAACAAACTGAAACAAGTTTCGTTTATTTTTAAAAACAAAAAACCCACAACTTACGTTGTGGGTTTCCTTTTGCGGAGAAAGAGGGATTCGAACCCCCGGAGGTGTGACCCTCAACAGTTTTCAAGACTGCCGCATTCGACCACTCTGCCATTTCTCCTTCAGCGATGGCAAATATAAAACGCTTTTTCTATTTATTAAAACTTTAAGAGTGAATAATTTTTTAATTTTAGCAAAAGAAGAAATAATCTTTATTTGAAATTAAAAACCGTTCTTTAAAGTAGTATTTAATTTCTTTTTGAGCTATTAAATTCGCTACCGTAATAATACTTTGCGAATTCTCAATGGAGGCTAATGCGGAAAGTGGACATAATAATTGATCATAGATATGTTTTCCTATTTTTTTTGGATTATCGCAAATCCAAGTAAATGTAAGCTGTTCATTTATTAATATTTTTGCCGCTTTTTTACCCTTATCACCCGCTCCCCATAGAACCAAATTTTTAGTAGTATCCCACTCTAACTTTAAAAAATAGTTCATTTTAATATCCAAAAACGTGTGATCCGCATAATGAATATGGGTTCTAGAAGTTCTAGTAGAATAATCCCTCCAATAATGTAATGTTTGAGAACAGGCAATGGGTTTTAATCCCTCCTTATAAAAACGAAAAGCAAGATCGTAATCCTCAGGATACACATTGGGATAAAATGCCTGGCATTTTTCTAAGTCTTCCCGATACACCATCCAACAAGGGGATGGAATGACACATTCTTTATAAATACCTTCGAAATTAGTTCCTTTTTCAATTAGGGAATTTAACCAAGACTCATATTTTTTAAAACCTGATCCCAAAGGTGTTGCTGAAAAATACTTCACCTTTCCCAAAGCAATATGTCCGCTTCCAAAAGCTATTAAATTAGATTTTAACACCTCTAATTTATGTACACTCATCACATCGTCTGAATCCATTCTAGTGATGAACGTACCCGATGATTTTGAAAAGGCCAACCTCAACGCTTCTATAATTCCGGTTCCTGTGTTTTTAAAAACCTTAACACGTTTATCTCTTATGGAGAATTCATTTAAGATTGAATGGCTTTCATCGTTGGAATGATCATCGACAGCAATTAATTCAAAATCAGTTTCTGTTTGCTTGATCATAGAGTCCAAACATTCGGTTAAAAATGGAGCTGTATTTTTTACAGGCATTAAAATACTGATTGCTGGATTGGAATTCATAGCTGTAAATATAATTAGACAGTTCATATAAATTAACTTTTCACATAACTTTCACACTTAAGTTTTTAACTTACTGTATATTTAACAAAAAAATAGTACTCACCTATGATTCGTTTATTTTTACTCTCAATACTTGTATTAACTGTTTCTTGTAACTCTGCTCAAAATACTGCTTCAAAAAAAATGACTGCGGAAGAGTATGCAAATACCATTAATGCGGAAAATTTAAAAACAGATCTTTATACTTTCGCTGGCGACCAGATGGAAGGAAGAATGACCGGTGAAAACGGAAACAATTTGGCTGCCGAATACCTTCGAAATTTTTATATCGATGCGGGTATTGACTCTCCAATAGAAGAAAATAATTACTACCAACCAATCCCTGCCTCTTATTTTAATGGTGGAAGTAATGGCAATCCTTCACAAAATGTTGTGGCTTTTATTAAGGGATCAGAAAAACCAGATGAAATTATTGTCCTATCAGCACATTACGATCATGTGGGAATAGAAAATGGAGAAGTTTATAATGGTGCTGACGATGATGGTAGTGGTACTGTGGCACTAATAGAAATTGCTAAAGCTTTTCAGAAAGCAAAAAACCAAGGCAATGGACCCAAACGATCTATTTTATTTTTACATGTTACTGGTGAAGAAATAGGTTTATATGGATCTAGGTACTACACAGAAAATCCTATATTTCCATTAAGCAACACGATGGTAAATTTAAATGTAGATATGATTGGAAGAATTGGATCTGAAAAGGAAGGAAATGATAATTATGTGTATTTAATTGGAAGCGATAAATTAAGTCAAGAACTTCATGATGTATCTGAAGAGGTAAATAAAAGGTATACTAACTTAGAGTTGGATTATACCTATAACGATGAAAATGATCCCAATCGTTTTTATTACCGAAGTGACCATTATAATTTTGCAAAAAACAACATTCCAGTAATTTTCTATTTTAATGGAACTCATAAAGATTACCACAAGCATACAGATACTCCAGAAAAAATAGAATACGAATTATTGGCAAAACGATCGAGATTAATATTTCTAACAGCTTGGGAACTCGCTAACAGAGATGAAAGAATTAAACTTGACAAGTCTTAATTTTTTTAAAATGAGTAGCTTACTTAAATCTTAATAAGTTCGTTTTACTCTAAAATTAGCTTTTCAAAAAAATAATTGTCTTTTTGAGTCTCAATCCCAATTATATACATCCCAGCAACTAATTGATTTAGGTCAATTTTAGTGGTTACATCGCTTATCTCTTGAACTAGTCTACCATTAAGGTCCCATATGGAGACCTGTTTGATATTCAGGTTGGTATTAAAATTTAAGCTGCCTTTTGATGGGTTTGGATAGAATGCTACGATAGACGCTGCTGTATTGTCATTATTAGAAAAAAGGCTCGAAAGGTCAAATTCCCATAAATCTTTTTCGTTAAAAGGTGCACTTGACACCCCACCACTAGTTAAATATAAGTTGTTATCAATAATAAAGGTTCCTGGAGCCCATCTTCCCTCTCCTGGATGAGATGGCAGTTGGTTCCAAGAGTTTGATTCTGGATCATACTCCCAAAATTCTCCTTCTGGTAAATGTCCATGATCGTCTCCATCTCCACTAATAATATATCCTTTACCATTAAAAGAAAATTGAGAACCAGCGACTCTTCCTTGAGCTGGAAGGTCTGCCATTTGAGTCCAAGTGTTGGTCGTCGCATTGTATTCATATAAATCTTTAAATATACTAGAGCCATGACCAAAACCAACATACACCTCATCACCAACATAAAAGTAATAAGGATGGTGCCTTTCTAAAGCAGGAAAATCTGTTTTTTGACTCCAACTATCAGTTGCTATATCGTACTCCCACCAATCTTTAAGGTTACCATTACTACTGCCCAAACCAACATAAATTTTGTTATTAACAGCAACAAAAGCAGGGTGAGCTCTTCCTATGCAAGGACAATCACTTAACTGAGTCCAGGTTTCGCTTTCTGGATCAAAGCTCCATAAATCGTTTAAATATTCGGCAGTTCCAACACCAAAACCTACATAGCCTAATCCATTGTATGTCGCACCATAAGAATAAGATCGAGCACCACCTGGGAAATCAGGTAGCTGCTCCCAACTGTCCATACCGGGATCGTATTTATAAAAATCTGCGAGTAGGTTTCCTCCTTCTCTACCACCAGTTAAAACATATCCATTGTCATCTATAGCAAAAGTGACGGGATGGTTTCTTCCTTGGTATTCGTTGGGCAGGTCATTTTTTTGAATCCATTGAGAGTAAGAATTTAGGGTCAATAGCACTAAAAGAGAAAATAAAATAATCTTTTTCATATTTATTTATAGGTAATGAATTAATCCAATTTTTAAGTAAATGTATAAAAAAATTTCATACTATTTTTAATGTATAGCAATAACATTTATCTAAAAAAATACTGAGGCATTTTAAATTATAATTAGGCGAATTCCATTCCACAAAAAAAGCCTCTCCGTTAAGAGAGGCTCTTGCTTTTGGGTGGAAGACGGGATTCGAACCCGCGACCCTCGGTACCACAAACCGATGCTCTAACCAACTGAGCTACAACCACCATTTAATGTTCGCCCTAAAGCGGTTGCAAATATAAATCATTTACTACGTCTTCGCAATAGCCATTCAAAGTAATTTTAAATTAAATCGGATAGGGATTTTACGGCTACATAACGTTCTACATTATAGCCTTCTGCATGTGTTGTCCCAATTAATCTACCTAAATCTTGAGCCCTGTAGGTTAAACTATCTTTAAAGTTTGTAGTTGATATTGGAGTAACTGGCTCGTCTGAATCTTGCTGATGGAATTGTGTTTTATAAGCCAAAGCTGCAGCTAATTTTACAGGTAAATAACCGCTAACATCCACCACAAAATCTGGTTCCACATTTTTCCACTGCATGTAATGGTATACTTTACTCGGTCGCCAAGGTCCTTGTTCATTTCCTTGATCATCGATAGTTTTAACCTTTATCAATCCGCTTAAAAAACAAGCGTCACTTGCTAAGTTACTGCCTTTTGGATGATCAATATGCCGATCGTCAAAAGCATTACAGAGTACAATGTCTGGTTGAAATTTACGGATCATTGCAATTAATTTTAGTTGATGCGCTTTGTCATTTACAAAAAACCCATCTGCAAAACCCATATTAATTCTAAAACTAGCTCCTAAAATGTTTTTTGCATCTTCCGCCTCAGTATCTCTGGTTTCAGCAGTACCTCGAGTGCCTAATTCTCCTCTGGTTAAATCAATCATTCCAACTGTTTTACCCTGAGCGATCTCTTTAGCAATGGTTGCTCCTGCTCCTAACTCAATATCGTCTGGATGTGCCCCTATGGCAAGTATGTCTATTTTCATATGGTAAATGTATTTTAAATATTGCTCATTTCAAAAGCCTTTTCTAAATCTAATAGCAGGTCTTTTGTATCTTCAATTCCAACAGACAACCTTAAAAGACCTTCGCTTATTCCTTGATTTTTTCTTTCTTCTACTCCCAATAAGGCATGGGAGGTTTTTGAAGGGGCTAAAATAGTAGACTCCACTCCTGCCAAACTCATAGAAGGTTTTATAAGTGTTAAGGATTTTAAAAATACATCAGAATTTACCGATTCATTCAATTCAAAAGATAGCATTCCGGTACAACCATTCATCTGCTTTTTTGCTAATTTATATTGGGGATGTGTTTTTAATCCTGGATAGTATACTTGATTAACCAATGGATGTTGATGCAACCACTTTGCGATTTTTTTAGCATTTTTATTATGTGCTTTTACTCTAATTGCTAAGGTTTTCATGCTGCGCTCCAATAACCAAACGGTGTATTCACTCAAACTACCTCCCAAGTTTTTTGCAACATTCCATATTTTTTCTATGTGCTCGTTTGATGCTGCAACTGCTCCTGCACAGATGTCGCTATGACCTCCCAAATATTTGGTAGCACTATGAATCATGACATCAATACCAAAATCTGACGGTGTTTGATTAATAGGAGAAGCAAAAGTATTGTCGATTAAACTCACTAGATTTCTATCTTTTGAAAGGCTAGCAATCATTTCTAAATCTGTTATTTTCATTAATGGATTCGAAGGAGTTTCTACGTAAATAACTTTCGTATTGGCTTTTATTTTTGAACTAAAGTCTTCTTTAGAAAATCCGGTAGTAAAGTCGAATTCTATGCCATACTTCGGAAATTCTTCTACTATAAAATTATAAGCGCCTCCATAAATGGTTTGCTGCACTACCACATGATCCCCTTTATTTAAAAAAGCTAATAAGGCAGTACTAACTGCAGCCATACCACTTCCAAATATAAGACCCGCTTCTGTTTTTTCTAAAGCGGCTATTTTTTTACATAAAGCCTCTTGGTTAGGAGTATTAAAATACCTGGGGTATCTTAATACTTCTACATTTTCATACGCATAGGAATTGCACATAAACAATGGAGATATTGCTCCTTTAAATTGTTTGTCTTCTACTTCACCTATATGAGTACAAATGGTATTGATTCCTAATTCTATATTTTTCATAGTCAACTATTTTAAAGGACTAAATTTATTAATTCCTTTAGAGGTTTGCTATCTTTATCCAATGAAAATTTTACTTAGCCATATAAAAGAACTAATTCAAGTTCGAAACAATGCTCCTGAAAAAGTAAGTGGAGTAGCAATGAAAAACCTGCCAACCCTTAAAAACGCTTGGTTACTATTAGAAGATGAACGGATTTCTGACTTCGGAATAATGGATGAAATCCCAACCTTTAAAGTGGATCAAACCATAGATTGCTCGGGGAAGATTGTACTTCCTACTTGGTGTGATTCTCATACACATATCGTTTATGCTGGAAATAGAGAACAGGAATTTATAGACCGGATTAAGGGTCGCTCTTATCAACAAATTGCAGCTAGCGGTGGTGGAATTATCAATAGCGCGATAAAACTTCAAGCAAGTTCTGAGGAAGATTTATTGCAGCAATCTGAAGAACGATTAATCGATGTGATGCGCTTGGGAACTGGTGCTATCGAAATAAAATCGGGCTACGGGCTCACACTCGATGCAGAACTAAAAATGCTTAAGGTCGCCAAACGATTGGGGGAGAAATATCCAATAAAAGTAAAAACTACTTTTTTGGGAGCACATGCAGTTCCTCCAGAATTTAAAGACAATAAACAAGGGTATCTAGATCATATTTGTAATGACATGCTTCCAAAAGTAGCAGCGTATAAATTAGCAACTTATGTAGATATTTTTTGTGAAAAAGGATATTTTACGGTAGCGGATACCAATCAGTTGTTAAAAGAAGCAAAAAAATACAATTTAATACCAAAAATACATGTCAATCAATTTAATACGATCGGAGGAGTAGCTGCGGGTGTAGCAAATAAAGCACTTAGTGTAGATCATTTAGAAGTGTTAAACGAAGAGGATATTATCGCTTTAAAAGGATCTGTAACAATGCCTGTAGCATTGCCTTCTTGCTCCTACTTTTTAAGCATTCCGTATACTCCAGGAAGAAGAATAATCGATGCGGGTTTACCACTTGCTTTAGCAAGCGATTACAATCCAGGCTCTACTCCTAGTGGAAATATGAATTTTGTAATAGCAACGGCTTGTATAAAGATGAAATTGACTCCAGAAGAAGCCATCAATGGGGCTACTATAAATGGTGCTTATGCAATGGGAATTACTGATACTCATGGCAGTATCACTAAAGGTAAGTCTGCTAGTGTAATTATCACCAAAAAAATTCCTTCCTATGGTTACCTGCCCTATGCATTTGGAAGTAATTTAATCGATCAAGTGATCATTGAGGGCGAACTAATTACTTAATTTCTGCCGTTTAAAACGGTCATTGATTGTTTCGATTGAAAATCGGAATGTATCGAAATGACTTCCAATACCCTTCGATACAATTCGCAAAAAACGAATCAACAGGGTACGATTGAAAACGGTCATTGAGTGTTTCGATTGAAAATCGGAATGTATCGAAATGACCTTGAACACTATTTTTTATTTGAAAATATTTTCTTTGCAAGTTTTGGCAGTAAATAAGATTCACCATTCATTAAAGCTTCTTTCTTTTTTCTACTCCATCCCTGAATTTGTTTTTCGCGATAAAATGCTTCATCTATTCGGCTATACGCTTCAAAATAGATAAGTTTAACTGGTAATTTCTTTTTAGTATAATTTGCACCCAACCCGCTTTGGTGTTGGTCAAGTCTTTTTTCTAATGACTTAGTACTTCCAGTATAATAAGTGCCGTCACAGCATTGTAAAATATACATGTATCCTTTTATCATAATTTAAAAATAGAAAAAATAATTAACTATTCTTCTGTACCCTTCGATACAATTCGCAAAAAAAAGCGAATCACTCAGGGCACCGCCCTCCATACAATTCGCAAAAAAAAGCGAATCAACAGGGCACGATATAAACCGGTCATTGAGTGTTCCGATTGAAAATTGGAATGTATCGAAATGACAGGGCACGATATAAACCGGTCATTGAGTGTTCCGATTGAAAATTGGAATGTATCGAAATGACTGTTTAATTTCCTTACATATTCCCTACAAAAATCATTACTTTTGAAAATTAAATTAAAGACAACATGCAAAAACAACTCATAGAATGCGTACCTAATATTAGTGAAGGTCGCGATTCAAAAATTATAGAAACAGTGTCTCAAATAGTAGAAACTGTTGAAGGGGTAAAACTACTTGATGTAGATCCAGGAAAAGCCACCAATCGAACGGTAATTACCTTTGTTGGTGAACCTAAACCTGTCATTGAAGCGGCCTTTAGGCTGATAAAAAAAGCAGCTGAATTAATTGATATGAGTAAACAAACAGGAGAACACCCAAGATTTGGTGCTACCGATGTATGTCCTTTGGTTCCTATTTCTGGAATTAGCCTAAAGGAAACTGCAGCATATGCACACCAACTTGGCGAAAGAGTTGGAAAAGAATTAGGGATTCCCGGTTATTTTTATGAAACAGCAGCAAAAGAAGAAAAAAGAAAAAATCTGGCCAATTGCCGCAGCGGAGAATACGAAGGTTTGGCAAACAAATTAACCGATCCTACTTGGAAACCAGATTTTGGTCCTGCAGCATTTAATAGCGATGTTGCTCGAACGGGCGCTACTGCCATTTCTGCACGTGATTTTTTAATTGCTTATAATGTTAATTTAAACAGCACTTCAACTCGCAGAGCAAATGCCATCGCTTTTGACATTAGAGAAGCAGGAAGAGTCAAACGGGAAGGAAACCCGATAACTGGAAAAAAAGTGTTAGATACCAATGGGGAACCTGAAAGAGTTCCCGGAAAATTAAAGGCAGTAAAAGGCATTGGTTGGTATATAGATGAATATGGCATCGCACAGATTTCTTATAATTTAACCAACATCAGTATCACTTCAATGCACGAAGCTTTTGACGAAAGCTGCAAAGCTGCTCTAGAAAGAGGAATTAGAGTAACTGGCTCTGAAATTATTGGATTGATTCCTTTACAGGCAATGTTAGATGCTGCAGATTATTACCTAATCAAGCAAGAACGCTCTCTAGGAATTTCAGAAAATGAAAAAATTAAAATTGCCGTAAAATCTTTAGGACTAGACGATTTAAAACCTTTTCATCCAGAAGAAAAGATCATTGAATACATGCTAGGCAATGATGAAAAAAAATTAATAGATTTTAAATTGGATGATTTCGCAGATGAAACCGCTGGAGAATCTATGGCTCCAGGTGGTGGCTCTATTGCTGCTTACGTAGGAGCTTTAGGGGTTTCATTAGGAACTATGGTTGCCAATCTATCTGCTCATAAAGCCGGATGGGATGACCAATGGGAACTCTTTTCAGATTGGGCTGTAAAAGGGCAAGCTTATAAAAAACAATTATTGTTTTTAGTAGATGAAGACACCAATGCTTTTAATAAAATTATCGATGGTTTTAGAATGCCAAAAGATACCGATAAAGAGAAGCAAGCTAGAGCATTAGCTATAGAAAATGCCACCATATACGCTACAGAAATACCATTTAAAGTAATGGAAACTGCTTTTCAATCGATGGAAGTAATGCAAGCAATGCTAAAAGATGGCTTGCAAAATTCCTTATCGGATGCCGGTGTTGGTGTGCTTTGTGCTAGAACTGCCGTTATTGGTGCTTATTTTAATGTACGAATCAATGCGAAAGATATAAAAGACAGAGCGTTTGCAGCTAACATATTAGCAAAAGCAGCGAGTATCTATGAACAAACAATAGCTATTGAAAATGATACCATTGCTTATATAGATTCAAAAATGTAATGGATTTAAAAATACGTCCCTTTCAAGATGAATTTGCAAAGGCATTTTATGAACTCAACATCGAATGGTTAGAAACTTATTTTTACGTAGAAGATTATGACAAGGAAGTATTAAGCAATCCAAAAAAATACATCATCAATCCCGGTGGCTATATCTTCTCAGTTATTGAAAATGATATTGTTATTGGGACTGTTGCATTGATGCCTTATTCAGAAAATGTCTTTGAATTGACCAAAATGGCGGTAGCCACCAAGCAGCGAGGAAATAAAATTGGTCAACAATTAATGCAATACTGCATCGATTTTGCTATAAAAAATAAATTTGATGCACTGGTTTTATATTCCAATACCCTATTAGAAAATGCAATTTATATTTACCGAAAATATGGATTTATAGAAATACCTGTAGAGGAAAATAGCCCTTACAAACGAAGTAATATTAAAATGGAGTTAGCGATTAACAGGATGAAAAAAGTATAGAAATCCAAGCCTTTTCATTAACTTAGTTGTTTAAAGTGAAAATTTCTATCGACTTTGTAAACTTAGCTATCATTGTTATTAGCAGTAAATATAATTAGAAGTTATTTAAAAAAAACAACAACAATACATGGCATTTGTAGACTACTATAAAATTTTGGGTATTTCGAAGACAGCAACTGAAAAAGATATTAAAACCGCTTATCGGAAACTCGCACGTAAATACCATCCTGATTTAAATCCTGACAACAAGGAATCAGAAAGAAAATTCAAAGAAATAAACGAGGCCAACGAAGTTTTAAGCGATACTGAAAACCGCAAGAAATACAATACCTACGGGAAGGAATGGAAACAGGGAGAAGCACATGAAAAAGCCAGAAACCAGCAACAAAAGCAATCAGGTCAGCCAGAATTTTCAAACGAAGAATATTCGGATTTTTTCGGATCTATGTTTGGAGGAGGAAGATCTTCCTATAACAAAAGTCGCAGTCCAAAGTTTAAAGGCCAGGATTACAATACGGAATTACAACTAAATTTAAAGGACGTCTATACCACTCAACAACAAGTCCTAACAATCAATGGAAAAAAAATTAGGTTAAAAATACCAGCTGGTGTTGAAAACGGTCAAGTTATAAAAATAAAAGAAAAAGGAGCAACAGGAATCAACGGCGGACCAAATGGAGATTTATATATTAAATTCAATATCGATAACCATACCCGGTTCAAACGTGAAGGCAACAATCTATACCTGAATATTGATTTGGAGCTGTACACCTCCATTTTGGGTGGTGAAATAACAATAGCTACTTTTAACGGTAAAGTCAAGCTGCAAATAAAACCTGAAACAAAAAATGAAACGAAAGTAAAGTTGAAGGGAAAAGGGTTCCCTTTGTATAAAAAAGAAGATAAATTTGGAGATTTGTATATTACCTATCATATAAAGATGCCGACAGATCTAAATGAAAAAGAAATAGCGTTATTTAAAGAATTGCAAAAAATGAATGAAAAATGAATGAAAAACCTTTAATATCGACACAAACTCTTTGTTATCATTACAACATAGAAATTTCATTTGTAACTGCTTTGAACACGATGGGGCTCATTCAAATTCAAATTATAGCGGAAAAACAATTTATACATCAAGATCAAATTAGTGATCTAGAAAAGATAATCAGACTCCATAACGACTTAAACATGAACCTTGAAGGCATTGATGTGGTATTTAATTTATTAAAAAAAGAAAAAGCCTTAAGGGATGAATTAAATGCGCTAAAAAATAGATTAAGACTTTATGAAAATAACTAAAACTCAATTTAAAGTTTTTTAAACATTGCCTGTTTTAATGGCAGTTCATTTTTATTTTAAGCTAAAACCAATTAGTATTAAATACCATGACACTAAATAAAGCAAGTGAAATTTTAGAACGTTTGGCATCAGAACCGACTAAAAAATCTGAAAATACAGTTTATAAAAAATTTGTCTATATCCTAAATGAATTGAAACTTAGAGAGTTTTCAAAAGATGAAATTGAATCTATAGAATCAACACTGGAGGATTTAAATCTTGAATTTAACCCTGAAAACAGAAAAAAACATTTTAAGAAATCCTTAAGCAAATTTGAAAACTATTTAAGGATTGTATTTTCCTTAACGTCCAAAGGCTATTATACCAATAGATATGGAGCTTTAGGATTAACATTCGGTTTGCTATTTGGACTAACTATTTTATCCAATTTTGAGCGTTCCTTAAGTATTTCTCTAGGCTTAATTGGTGGAATAGTAGTAGGTTCAGTTATTGGGCGTAAAAAGGACGCAGAAGCCAAAGCCAACGGAAACGTCTTATAATTAACAACATGTATTGATTAAAATTGTTTTTTTAACAACTTTCTTTTTCTAAAAGCCCATACTGCAGTAGCGGGAATAATAGCTAATGTCGGCAGTGTTGACGCTAAGGGTTTTGGGGTGCCTTTCAGCATATGCAAACCATAGGTAAGTGATAATGTAATGATGGTAGGTATTGCTATTGCTAATAGGATAGCAATACTATTTTTTTTAAAAAAGCTGGCAATATATTCACAACCTTTCATTAAAAAACCTCCAAAAATAAATGTGTAAGCACTTTGTTTTAAGGCAGCAGTAATCGAATCAAATAGGAATTTTGTTGAGAAATAATTGATACAGAATACCGAAATACCCATAACCAATGCACCAGCAATACCAATTTTAAAATTAAAAAAACGTTGCAAAGTAAATTTCATTTTTTTTATAAATCATTTATAATTAAAAT
>Ga0208814_1001033_pt1 | contig 13976 bp, 16 predicted proteins | sample MalvirAntarct_55_FD_184253 | JGI IMG/M metagenome (GOLD analysis project Ga0208814, IMG submission 184253) | Marine viral communities from the Global Malaspina Expedition - Malaspina viral metaG Antarct_55 (SPAdes) (version 2) | ecosystem: Environmental > Aquatic > Marine > Oceanic | place...
ATATAATACTCGCACCCATTTGTGTTGACAATAAACTCCTCCTTTTAATTCAAAAATATTATAAGGTAAATCAGGTTTATGTCTAAATTCTGTATTTACATTTTCATCTTTTCGCTCTCCTTTTCCGTCTTTTATTTGAAGTTTACCAAAACTCGCATTATCTATGTCTTCAATTCTCCAAACTAGTCCGTTATTAGATAGTCGCATCATTTCACTACAAAAAGTTCGTGATTCTCCTGTTTTTTTCATTCCTTTTGCATACTTGTATCTAATTTTATACAATCCATTTCTACTATCTAATTGACTAAAGGCTGATCCATCATCTACACTTCCTACATTTTCCTCAGTAGCTTTTTTTAATCCAATTATTTCTTTTATTTTATCTAAAGTTGATTTTTTTTCTTTGATTAAATATTCTGCCCAATCCCTACTAGAAACTTGATTGTTTTCATCTAACTCGTCTACTAAAATCCACTCCTCACTCATTTTAACTGCTGAATTTTCTAGTGATCCTAAGATTACTTCTACTTTTTCTTTAGATAATAGTGTTTTTAAGTCAGCGTGTTTTTCACAAGGCATAAACCAAATATCTCCATTTTCTTCAGTATGTTTATGGAATCCACTACAACCCATTTCTTCAGCCACTTCAATAGCTTTTTCTTTAGTTTTATAAGCTTCTTTACCATCAATCATTTTAAAAGTAAATTTTTCCATTTCAACACCTGTTTCTTCCTCAATATCTTCCTTATCTTGTATTTCACTATCTACTTCAGTAAATTCTAGTGGTTGTAAAGTCGTAAAGTAGAGGTTTAAAGCAATTTCATTGTACGCTAGTACATTATCAAAGGAATCTATTAAAAGTTCCTGAAAAGGTCTTATAACAGTATTATCCATTAATAAGGAAGCTGTTTTAATTTCTTCTGCATTATTACCTAATCCAGTTGAATCTTTTATACCAAGTAACATTGGAGAAACTATTCTGTGTGCTACCATTATCTTTTTAGTACTTTCCTCTGATAAGAATTGATATTGATTATGTGCATCACTTAATTGAACTGGAGTTATTTCTGCTTGACTTTCTTTATTATCATTAAATGCTAAAATAAATTTACCTGCGTTACTACTTCCGCTAAACTTCTGTGCTATTTTAGTTTCAATTAGTTGTCGCTCTTGTTGATTAGGGGTACCATTGTTAAAATTTATTAACATACTGGGACTTAGACCATTAAGAATATTATTCAGGTGATAATTGGACACTTCTTCTTCCAATTCTGCGTATTGTAGTCCTCCCTGATAATCCACAGGAGAATAGTAGTAAAAGCCTGATTTATAGGGTTTTATATAATATATTTCTATATTTTCTTTAGACATACCAAAAGCAGGTATTCTTAATGGATCATCACTTCGTTTTATATTAACCCAATCTTTAAAATAATAATAAGCAGGAATTTCACCATCTTCGTCACATTTTTCTGCCCTAAGAGTTTCAATAGGCATATGTTCAATTTGTACAATTTTAGTTCTATTCTTATTGTATATTATTTGCATTGCACATTGACCCATTAATTTAAGATCGTAACATAATTTTCTGACTACATTTTTTTTAAATAACGAAATCATTTGAGCGTACTCATTAGGCTTTCTGCTTGCATCTGTAGCATTTAGACCTTTTCCATAAATTGCTTGAGATATGCCATTAATAGCTGCGTTATTAGTAGGACTTCCATTATACCTATCGATCAAATACTGAAAATAATTATTATCGAGACCATACTCAATGTACAACTCTCCATTTACTTCTTTAATTTCAGGACTAGTGTAAGTGCTTAAATTGACAAATCCAAACTCTGACATTTTAGAGTTTTTTTTATATTGTCCTTTTTCATTTCTTAATCTTGTCTTTTTCATCTTACTGTGTATTTATTATCAAAACCATTATACTCTGTATATTGACCTTTATTTAATTGGTAGTGATCATTATCATTTAATTGATCTATATCTTGGTCTGTACAAAATATTTTATCGTTAAATATATCTTCTGTAAAATTAGAATCTATTTGCCATAAAACATCATATAAATTCCAAAAGCTATTATTAGTATTCCAAAAATTATAATCTACAAATAAAGATAAATCATAAAAGTGTGCTTCCACTAATATAGGAGTAAAAACTAAATTAATTTTTAAATAATTACCAGACGTAGTTCCAGATTGATTTAAATAATCAATTGTAACATTTGTACTATCGTCTCTTACTCTTATAGTAAAAGCACTATCGTCATATTGTCTTGGAATGACTGAAAATTCTTGAGCAGTTGCTAATGTTGTTAATATAATCATTACTTATATAACGTATTTATTTGTTTAATTTGTAGAATTGTATAAAACAAAAAAAAAGTCTCCGATTATGAAGACTTTTTTTTCTAACTAAAAAAACTGATTATTATGCTGGTACTCCTGCTGGAGTTGGATCAATTGGTGCAGGTGTTGAAGCTGCTGTTGGAGTTTCATTTAAAAATAACGGAGCATCTTCTTCCATCCCTTCGAATGTTAGCGTAAACCCTGATAAATCTCCTGCGGCTGCACCTGTTACGACTGTCCCCCCAGTTACTTCCATTCCATTTTCTAACCCACAAAGGAAACTATTACCATAGTAGTCAACTACTACAGCATAAGGTCTTGCTTGTGCCAATCTTTGTAACTCTAAATTAGTTCTACCATCTAAAAATGTTAGTGTTAAATTTAATGTTTGAGTATAAAATGTTGTTCCGTTTTCTCTGCTACTTGTTACAGTAGTTTCCAAACTAGAATTCCCTTTAATTTCGTATTCATACCAAGTAGGTGCTGGACTACCGTTTGTTATTGTAGATATTCCTGTTGCATCTACTGTCGCAACACTAGCAATCGTTCCGAAATCTGCAAAAAGCACTTTCTTAATTCCACCAAAAGCTGATTTACAAGGAATTTTTCTCCCTATTGTTAAATTACAAGCCATATTTTTATTTTATTTAAAAAAAAAGGTAAGTAGATAATACCTACCTACCTTGATTTATGATTAATTATTAATTTTAAGCGTATTCCACGAGATCAGACGCCGTTCCGAATTGCACACTTGAGGTGAACCTCATAACCATCCTTACGTTATTTGAAGCATCTAAATCTGACATGTCCAAAACCTTCACTTCTTGAGTTGAATTTAATAAACCAGTTCCAAAATAGAGGTTGCTACGTTGTGCTGCGTACATTCTGTTGTTGCTCATTCCTGGGCAAACAAAGATTTTTACACCATTCACAGTAAGTGAACCATTGTTCCACCATTGCGTTCCCTGTGCGTTTACACCATTTGCTCCTAAGCCTTGTGATGCGAACCCACCAAGCGCTTGAACGTAAAATTTCGCTGCGCTGCTTGGAATGTATAAAAATAAATCTTCCTTACCAAACAAAGAAGAAGGGATGGCATCTACCACCAAACTCATTTGTGCAATTATATTTGCGGCTGATAATACTGCTGCTGTTACTTGTTGTGCTGCTGGAATATCTCCTGCTGCTGCTGCAGTTGCAATTAATTTTTCAAACCCATCAAAAGAGTTATTTGTTGCTGCTGTAGTATCACCTTGCCAGATATTTAATTCTGTATTTTGAGCAACTTCTGCTGCTACGTGAGCAATCATAAAATCACTAAATTTAGGAGGTAACGTCTGTCCTAAACCATATCCCATCGATTGTGCTTCCCAATCATTTACGAAGTCATATTTACAAAGTTGTAAATTTACCTGTAATTCTACTGGTTGAATAATTCTTTCTGTAAGTGTTACAGATGAATTAGGTACAAAATCACATCCTGCTGGACTAACTAAAGAACCTGTTACTAACTTTTTTATTACTTCTTTGAAAGCGATGTTCGCCTTCACTGTTAACCCACCATCATCGATTGTAGATGCTGACAAAAGTGCTGCTGCAATATACTCACCTGCGAATTCCCCGCTATAGCTTGTCGTAATACTAGTAGCAGTGGCTAAATTTACATTTTTTAAATTACTCATTTTTTTATTTTTTATATATTAATATTATGCTTCAGATGCCCAGATTCCTTGACAACCTATAATGTACCATTCTGTTAAACTTACTGCTCTTATAGCACACCAATCTCCTTGTATAGATGTTGCTTTAGTATTTTCCCAGTCTTTTCCAAGAACTCCACCTGCTACAACTACTGAACCAGATAAAGTAACTGATCCAATTATTTTGTTTGAATCGTCAGGCGAAATAACTAATTTGTTGTTTCCTGCTGCACCTGAATTTCTAAAGAATATTGTGCATCCTAAGTTTCCAGATGTAATTTTTGGAATACCGATAGTTAATCCATCAGTTCCTACGTTGTGGTCGTTTCCTATATCACTTTCTGAAATATCTCCAGTTACTGTATAGTAAGATTGTCCTACTTGATTGCGGACATCGTCATTTGACAAAAAGTTAAATGTGCTCATAATTTTTTTATTTGTTTAATTTATTTAATACTCTTTCTATTGCTGTGCTATTAAATTTTCCTTTAGCAAATTCTAATTTTTTCTTTGTTTTAGATTCTCCTTCAGGATTATGTTTAATAGGCTTTGTTGCTGCTTCAAATTCTTCCTTAACTGTTCTTGATTTTAAAGTACCTTGTGCATCGTCTGCCATCTCTTGGTCTTCAACATCTTCCATTTTAGATTCCTTATCTCCTTTTAAATCGGCTATCGCATCTTCTAAGTTTTGAATTTTTGCTTCCATTTCTTTAAATGAATCCTTAGTAACGTAGTTTCCTTCGTCAGCCATATCCTCATCTTTTTCATCTTTGTAACCATCCTCATCATCTTTAAGGTCGGAAGTAATTTCTTCTCCTTCTTCAGATTCTTTTTCAGGTACATCGTCAGAAACATCTCTTACATCAGCAATCATACCCTCTTCTGTAACGACTAACAGTCTTCCATCTTCAAGCATATATTCACCGATTGGCATTGCCACTTTCTCATCGTCTGTAACGATAAAAATTTCTTTATCCTTTTCATAGGATTCGGCACTCGTTAAAGTCCCATTTTCTAGTTTCATCTCCTCAAGTTTTACCTCGATATTTAGAAGTGTTTTGATTTGATTGATCATTTCAGTTGATTTCATATTATATATATAACGGATTAATAATTAAGTTTTGTATTTTCAATTTATGTTCTTGTAATAACTCCTATTCCTTGCGCTTCAATAGACCCATCACAACAAGAAATCGAATAGGTATTTTCGTCCCAGCATAAACACGCTCTATTCCCTCCGACAGGACTTGTTCTACTAGGTATAAAATTTTTATTGTTTCTATTATTGTTTTGTCTCATTATCTAAAGTTAAAATGTTAATTATTTTATTTATTAATTTTTCATCTTCAGACATATTTTCTTTAATATTTTCTTTTGGTGATTCCATTTTGTCGGCAAAATAACCCTCAATAGAAAACCCCTTAACCAAATTCGTCTTAACGTATTCATTCCAGACCTCATCGTTATTCACTTTAACTGCGCCCATCCAAGTCCCTACTGGAACATTGAGACCGTATTTTCTTGATTTATCTTGTGTTTCACTTTCAACAATCCAACTCTCAACTAACGTCAAACCCTTCAATGCCTGAGCGTGTTCAAGAGTTGTACTGTTTTGATAACCATTTTTCAAATACATTTGTGAAGCTTTCACTATTGTTTCTTTAGAAAAAAAGATGTAATATTCACCATCATCTCCATTTCTATAAATCGGTTTGTTAGGTATCAATAAAGCACCTAACAATATTCTTTTTTCTTTATCTACTTCAGCAAGTTTAATTTCATCTGCTTTCAAAGCAACGAAATCAGATTCAATGGCTGGAGATTCTACAATACTTATTGCTTCTATCCCAGCATCTTCTTGATCCTCATCTAATATTAATTCGATTATCTTCATATAACTATATAACGTATTTAAATATTAATTTTGTATTTATCCTATCGTAGCATTAGAAATAATATTTCTTTCTAAACTTTGAGCAGTTGTAACATCTTGAGAAACTACAAATGCTTGTATAGGTTGCTGTGATTGTCCACCTATTGCATCTGCAAGTTGATTTGTACCACTTGTTCCTACTATATTAAATGCTGGTGGTAATGCTGGAGTAGCAGGTGCACCACCTTGACTTGAACTTGGCGCAGGAGATGATCCTTTACCACTTGCTTTTGTTGAAGCTATTTTTTTAATTTGCAAAGCACTAAATGCTCCTGCTAAACCTGCTTGTATATAAGGATATGCTGGAAAACCTGCAGTTATTGGACTTTTATTTGCTGTAGTAAAAGCATTCTGTACACCTTCAATTCCTGAAATAGTAGCCTGCCCGATTGCCATTGCTTTACCTATTGCTGATCCCTTTCCAGCTATCTCGCCAATTAATGCCATTGATTGTTTAGCAATATCTAATTTAGCTTTACTAACTTGTTCATCTTGTGTCTTTTGTATTTTATTATACTTGTCGTTTATTGCTGACTTTTGCTCCGCTGTATGCTCAAACCTCATCAGTTCTTCTAAAGCTGCTGCTCTTTGTTCTTCTATACCTAGTTCTTTTTTTCCTAACTCAGCTTCTAAAAATGCTTCTTTTTCTTCATCTAATTTTACTTTTTCCTCATCTTCAATTATTTTTTTCTTATCCTTAAATGATTGATCTATGTCTAAAATTAATTGTTGCTTTTCAATTTCAGTTAATTTTAATTCTTCAAGTTTTTTAATTCTATCTTCTCTTTCTTGTTCAATTTCAGCAAATTTATTTTCTTCGTCTTTTATTCTTAAAGAATCTTTAAAATCTTGAAGAGTTTTAAGTGCTGATATTTCTTCATTTTTAGCAGTAGTAATTTGTGTTTGTAATAATCTTTGACTTCTTAATTTTTTTGTATCTAAGTTTATTAACTCTGCTTGCATTTTTGCAAGTTTATCTTTTTGTTCTATTGTTGTTAACGAAATTGATTGTTCCAAAATCATAGCATCGACTAGCATTTGTTTGGCTTCAATTTCTTTTTTAGTAATTTCTTCCTCTATTGCTTGTGCTTTTGTTAATAATTTTATCCTATCTGCTGCTGATAATTTTTCTCTATCTTCAGCTTGTAATCTAATATCATTTATTTGTCTGTTAGCCTCTGCTCTTTCAATTTGTAATTCTCTTTCAATGTGATGTGCTTTCTGTCGCATTTTAGTCACGTTGTTCATTACATCGATTTCTTTACCTGTCTCGGTAATTAAATCCCCAGTTGCTTTAATTAATTTTTTAGTTCCATCAACAACACCTTCGACAATCATTTTAGTAAAATTCAAACCATCATTCAAATTTTTAAGTCCATCTTTTCCTGCTTCCATTGCACCTGAAAAATCTCCTTCAAATAATTTAGAAATTGCTGTTCCCATAAATCCAAGACCTGCAATAACTTTATCAACTTTATCCATTACAAACTCCTTGATAGTATTACCAAAAGTTTTTAGACTTTCAACTGGATTCGTAAAGACATCAATTATTCCTGTTCCTAAGTTTGCAAATAAATCTAAAGCTTGACTAACTACTGCACCTATCATTGCCATTCCTCTAGCAAATTTCTCTTGTCCTTTTTCGCTTCTTGTAAATGCTCCAGTTATAGATGTAATCAATAATACTAATGCGCCTAGACCAGCAGCCATCCACGCAATTCTCATTAACTTAAAGCCTTTAGTTGCTCCAGTAACAGACTTAGTTAAGTTTTTTATTCCAGTAACTGCTCCTCCTGTTTGTTTATCTACAAAACTTAAAACACCTCCATAGTCTGCTTGATTCTTTTCAGCTTGTTTTAAAACTTTATTAGCTTCAGATTGTGCTTGTTTTGTTTCTTGTACTCTTAGTTTTGTGCGTTTTTGTAATTTATGAGATTCTTTTAATTTCTCATTATATTGTTTAAGTCTGTTGCCATCTTTAGAACTAGTCTTATCTCTTAAATCTTCAGTTTTTTCTATTTCTCTTTGTATATCTTTAAGAAAATCTTCCTGTTCTTTTAAAGACAGATTTATATCTTCAACATTTTTTTTTGCTTCCTTGACAGATATTTTTATAGTATATTCGTTAGTTATTGGCATTTGTAATATTTTTTATTTGTTTTAATACTGATTTAAAATCTTTAGGTAAAGCATATTTACCTTGTGCTATTTTAATATTTTCTGTTTCCCCATTTGCAATTTGCAACAATTCTAATATATTCTTTATCATGATTTTATTTTAAGGTTGTCCACAAGTTATGGATGTTATTACTCCGTTAGAACCTATAACCATTCTCATTACAAAACCACTACCGCTACAATGTGTGTCCGGTGTATTACTTCCTGTTTGAAAATAATCTCCTGCTGTAGGAAAGTTTGTTAGTTCTTTAGTGGTAAACATAACATCACCAATCGCTAATCTAACCGGTAAGCCAATAGATGATTTGTAAAACAAAAACCCTGCTGAACCTTGAAATACAATTGCGATAGCTGCATAAAAAATACTGACCGTTGTTAATTCAATAGTAGATTTTCTTGTATTTAAATTAATAGTCATACTATTTATTCTATAGTCTTGATTGTTTATTATTAATTTATCTGCTAGTGTGTAATTCATTATTATACTTTGGGGTAAATACGCTTCAACTTTTATAATCCTAGCACTTTTTTTAAATACATTTTCTATATAATTTTTATAATAAACTTCAAATAAAGTATTTGTAAATTCTGTAGTTCCTGTAAACTCATTAATCATTAATCCAAAGTTTATATTTGCTTTGGCTGGTGCTGAAGATGCATTACGTTGAGGACTATTTAAAGGAATTAAATATTGATTCATTTCAACTGCTGTAGTTAAATTATTTAAAAATGATATTCCTCCTTGATTGTTATTTTTTAAAGGATAAAATAATAATGGTTTACCAATATATTTTTCCTGTTGTTCATTAACCATATATCCGACTGTAATATTAGTTTGATTACCTGTAAATAAATCAACAAGCCTTTCAAATAATACGTGCTCAAATGGTGCTTTAATATCATAAATACCACCAACATCTACATTAGGATTGGTAAATCTTATTCCTCCCCAATTATCATTATTTAGTTGAGTATATTGTGAAGCTAAAAAAGAACCTAATCCTTCAAAATTAAAATTAATTTGTCTGTAAGGTATTGCAACATCTACTGTATTTTTACTTGTATCTATATATTTACTAATATCATAAGGACTATCTAATGAAGTTTCATTTTCATTGAAATCATCTAATGTGTCTACATATATTTTACCATCATCTTGAACAAATGTTACAAGATTAAACATCTTAAATAATCCTGTTAAAAAGTTTAAAACAGTCATTTGTGGTATCTGTTCATCTATATTAAATACTACATTTGTAACAACATTTACTACTCCTGTATATTGTCCACTTACATTACTACCTTGAAAAGTTCCACTTAAAGTTATTGAACAAGTAAAATTTAATACTGTTGTTACTGCTACTGATGCATAATAAACACCTGCAAAATTACCACTTGAATCTTGCATTGCAGAACTTGGGACAGTAGTATTACCAGTAACTTCACTATTAGAAAAAATCACCTGATTATCTTTAAACATAGTTAAAGAATAAGTACGATTTAAATCATCTGGTACAAATATAAATCCACTTGTACTTGAAAATTGTCCACTATCAAAGTCATTTAATATTCTTAAATTCGTTCCTTGCCTTAAAGCAAATACATCTGCTCCACTAACTCCTGTCCATTGAGTAGCTGCATTAAATGTCTGGACTTGTTGTAATGTACTCACATCTCCAGCTTTACGATGTAGCCACATAAACAATCCTGAATATGGTTTATTAGAGAAATTAAAAAAATCAGATGAAAAAACTAAAGCTGGAAAAGTTGCTGTAATTGCTTTAACAATTGAATCAACTCTTAAAGCATATTTTAAATCCGTGTACTTTACTCCGTGATCATTTTGAGACCCTGTATGGAACTTTAAATTGCCAGGGTAGTGATTGTTACCACTCATAAAAGTATACCTCTGAGTGTGCGTTATTAATGGAACTATAACACTATTAACTTCTGTATTAATTGTACTTAATTGCATCTTTTTAAATACACTATCATTATCATAAAAAGGTGATAGACTAATTACATAATCCTGTCCACCTAAAAAAATGTTAGATTTTAAAGTTAATTGTGTATTGCTATCAACAGATTCAACCATTGTAAAAGTTGAGGCTGTTTTATTTTGTACTCTATCACCTGCAGAAACTGAAGTTAAAAAAGCAGCATTTGCATCAATTAATTTACCAGTTGATGTCGTAGATACTAATCCAGATGCTTTATCTACATAATCTAATTGACTTAATTGAGTATCTCCTAAAATGTCATTTAAAGTAATAGCATCTCCAAAGAATGTTACTTTATATGCAAACGGTTTATTATGTTTTAATTGAACACCCTCTAATTGAATTTTACCTTTTTTAAATGGTATCGTATTAATTTCGATTTTTGCTTCAGTTCTCAGCCTTGCATCAAATCCACCTATTATATTAAAATTATAATAATGACTAAATAATTTATTATTTGTAGCACTTGCTGGTAAAGTAAATGATTGACTAAATGATGTAAATACTTTAGAAATATCTTTTACATTAACAATACTGTCAGTAATAGTTATTTGTTCATCTTTAAATAAATCAACTCTTTGCTGAATACCTAATTTATCTTTTATGTATAATTGTAGTGTCTGCATTTATCTAACATTATTTATGTAATCTGCTGCCAATTCAAAAGTAAATGTATAATCAATTAATCTATCATTCAAACTAGTTTTTTCTTGGAATGAACTATTAGTTACAAATACAGGTATTGCTTTTAATGTATCATCTATTGGTGCTACATTACTAAATGTAACCCATACTTGTTCTGATAATAAAAGTTCTTCAAAAAAAGGATTAAGTTCTTCAGGATAAAAACCTGATGATAAAGAAAATTTTTGTTTAGCTGTTTTATTAAATACAGTAACTCCAGGATTAGTTGTACTATAAGTACCTGTATTTGAAATTATGTTAGATCGAAAACTGTCATTTTTAGTTGTAAATGAAGTTACGTTTTTAGTCTGAAACCAGAGGTCTTGTAATGCTCCGTATTTGTTTATAAATGTTACTTTATTACCTATCCCATATTTACTACAATTTGATCTAATTATTTTATATGTTAATCCTGCCACAACTAATGAAAGATTATTATTAGAAGGTACAGTTTGATATTTAATTTGGTTACTTGGTTGAGTTGTTAAGTTTATAAAAGGGATTTCACCTTCAAATGAATTTGGCAATAATATAGACAATACACTTTGCATTTGACTTGTTACTATGGTAGGGTTTGCACCTTCTTTAAATGTATCATAACCTGCATAACCTCTATGATTTACAGTTTGTGTTGAACCAGATATATCTACACCTGCTGCATTTTGAAAGTTAATTTCTACTTTTATTGATAATGGATTTGTATCTGGATATACACCAATAAATGTCATAACTAAGTAATCATTACATAAATCTGATATTTCAAATAATACTGGTTGACCTGCTACACAATCCTTTTGTATTGTATATCTTAATGTCGTTGCATTGCTTGTACTCTGAGCATCTACATATAATTTTAAAGTTGTTTGAACTGCATTTGCTACTGCAGTTTGTGTTTCAAATCTTGGTGAACGTAATAGTATCGATGCCATTTTTTATTTATTTCTGTTTTCTATATCTTTTGCAATAGCTTTTAAAAATTCATCTCCAAACTTAACTTGTCCTTCTCTTAATGCTTCACTAAAAAAACTCGTTGCTTTTATTCCTTTTTTAAATATGCTTCTCGCTATTAAGAAGTCTAATGTTTTTCTTTTTAAAAATTGTCCTGCTCCTGCTTTACCTTTTTCAATTCTTGGTGCTAATCCTTTTCTTACTGTCCATCTATCAAATGCTTTTGGAGGAGGCATACCTTTTAAACCAAACTTACCTCCTTTGCTTTTATAACTAAAAGGAGAGGAAGAAGTTACTTTATCTGCATAATATGATTCTACTCCTCTAACACCTTTATCCTGAAAGATTCCATAATTTTCCATATAGAATCTAATTATAAATGCACCAGGGACAGAATCAATTTTTGATGTTAAAGAACTAGAAAGCTTTCCGTCTTGATTATCTTTCTTTGATAAATTTACTCTTGCTTGTTTTATAACATATTCAGCAAAGGATTCTATTGATTTTTTAAAAGATATATATTCCATTAGCAGATATATATATCATTATAGATTAATACTTCCATAGTTATTGTCCAGCCTGCTAATTGATTTTCAAAACGATCATAAAAAGGCTCTAAGCTTGGTGAGTTTTCCAATTGGTACATATCAGTATATAAAGTACCTTTTCGTAATCTCTGTGTTAATCGATTTAATACTCCTAATTGTGTATTTAAAATATCTTGTACATCATTGTTTCCTGTAAACCTATCAACTGTAAATTTTTTTGATTGGTTAACAATATCACAAGCCAAAATAGTCATATTAAACCTCAGTACATTTTCATCATCAATTACGCTGTTTATGATTATGTGTCCCAAAGGAAAAATATCTTGTTTATTTAAATTAACATCAGTGATGTCCCCAGTTGTTACAGTATTAATATTTACATCTTTTAATAATTCTGTTTTAATAGTTTCTGTTAATTGATAAAAACCTCTGATTCCTTGATTGCTCATTTAAAATTCTTTTTAATTTGTTTTGCTTCTAACTCGTTTTTGTCTTTCATAAATGATAGCATTAAAAAACATTCGTGCATTTTTAATTTAGTGATATTTTCAAACTTTCTAATGTCCCCTTGAGCGAGTGCATAAATTGACTGATACCATCCCCATTTTTTGTTAAAGAGAGATGTTTGGTCAAGGCTGTGTTCTCCTGTTTGTCCAAAGAGTTCATCATAATTGTCGACAACTCTAGACCTAAATTCCACAAAAAAAAAATACTAGACATAACAGCATCCATTGGCATATCTAATAAATCTTCTTCCATCCCTACCTCATAGTCTTTTATAGTATATTTATCTTTTAACTTTGCTATTATTGGTCTGTATAAAACATTCATTGCTTTTTCAATATTATCCCAATCACCTATAAAAGTATCTAAGTCAATATATTCTCCTAATGTTAAATCATCTAACTGTGGATGAAAACCATACTCAATTTTATTTAATTTAAATCTTTGTATTAATGCTGGTTTGGTATCAAAAATATCATTAAGTAGTTTTATAATTTCTTGACTATCAGATACTTTTAATAATATAACATTGCTTAAAGGCATATTACAAAATATCTCAATCATTTTAGCATCAAAAAATTTATCTCCTTTTTCTTCTTTCTGTATATTTAAAAAGTGTTTATACTGTCTGAGAGTAATATCTTTCAATGATGTCGGAATAGTAATGTTAAGTTTCATATGTCTATATAACGTATTTATTTAGGTTTTTTATAATAGTAAAAGTAATAAAAAAAAGGTAGCCATTTCTGACTACCTCGTATAGATGTAAGTTTTCCCAAGTTATTATCTTACATCATATCTGCTTCCCAACATCCGTTGCTGCAATATCCTTTGTTTTCATACATAGGCTTTTCACAATGATCGCAACTATATTCTGGTTGTTCATGCGGATTTAAGTAATCGTCCCAATGGCTCATAATTTATATATTAAAGATTAAACTAATTAATGATCTACCAATAAAATAAGTTGGAAACAAAATTAGAAATATAATTTGTGCTTTCTTAAATTGCTTACCTAATTTTGCTGCTCTTGTTAATTTCTTATCCATTTATTAAATTTAAATTAAACTCCTTTGCTACATAATTAATATGTTTACTTGTAGTTGGACTACTTGTCTTTC
>Ga0208814_1001036_pt1 | contig 13967 bp, 11 predicted proteins | sample MalvirAntarct_55_FD_184253 | JGI IMG/M metagenome (GOLD analysis project Ga0208814, IMG submission 184253) | Marine viral communities from the Global Malaspina Expedition - Malaspina viral metaG Antarct_55 (SPAdes) (version 2) | ecosystem: Environmental > Aquatic > Marine > Oceanic | place...
TTCACTGCTATCGGCCATGCTTTACCTCCACTGATGATCACAGCTGTCCATGCGCGCTTTCCATCCCTCGGGCTGCCTCTTACTGCTGCGGCCCGGATTGACGAGGCGGCGACTGTCGAGACCAAAGGATAGTCACGATTCTGGCGATCCGTGGTTTCGCCTGCTTCTCCAAACCCTCATGAGTGCTTCGGGCCCCCTTGTCAGCAGATCGAGAGCGAGGGCTTCGCACGCTCCTAGGGTCCCGCCCAGAAGCGGCTCGGGTGCAGCGGTTCGCGAGGTTAATGTCTGCGCGGCTTAGGTGGTGAGCTAGGAGGAAAGCTGAGGAACCTGCAATGAGGGCCTAGGAAAAGTTTGTCCCCTTTGTTCAACGTGCCCGGGCCGAATGTCGGCGCCGGGCTGGTCATTTCTGACGAGATCCATGCCATCTCCGCTGCCATCGGCGCGCAGGGCTTGGCGCTGATGAACCGTCAGTTGATCGAGGACGAGGTGAGGGCAGGGCGGCTGATGCAGCCGTTTGGGCCGGAGATGGGAGGCAAGCCGTTTCATCTCGTATACCCCGGAAAGCCGTCGGGATGATCCGACGGTTCGGGCGGTGAGGGTGGTGCCAGGTGGGTCGTGTGAGGTGATGCTGTTGTAAGCGGCGCCAGAGGCGCTGTTACTAGCCTAAACGGGCGGCTCTAATCTGACATCCCAGCCGTCGCTCAAAGAAAATCTCCAACGCCGCTACCCAGTGAACATCTTCCCGATCCTTTACTGAGAAAAGCATCAGCCTTGCTGATTCGTCATGTACCAACGCGGCCATTAACCCCGCTGTGTTGTCTCTTATATGTTCAAGAGCGCGCTTACGTGCATTTGTCAGGTGTCGTCCTACTTTGATTGCAGCACCGGGTCGCCAGAATACATAGACGCCTGGATTGGAGATATACGGTTCGGCCGATTGCTTTGCTTCTGAGAGAGCTACGTCAGTCACTTGGAATTTGTTAGCTATAGAGCCGAATTCCTGGTGAAACAGATCAGTGATGGTCGTAATTTGCATATGTCTTTCCTCAGATGAACAAAAGGGTAAGCATGGTTGGATAGGCAAACGGCTGCTCGACAAAAACCAATCTGCAGAATGTATCTATTGATGGCAATAATGACTCAAGCAACGCACCGCTACGTGAAACGGAACCACAATCGAGCGGAGCGCAAAGAAGCAATCCGTCCACTCCTTTGAGCTGCGGGAGGCTACTGCACCACCGCTGCATGGGACGCCATTCTGGCGTTTCTAAGATGATGGCTTTCATTGATCTTTGATTGTCAGAGCAGAGCTGATCAAACCATCGCCCAGCAGCGTGGGTATCTAAACTAGTAGAAACGAGCCATAGCCCGTCGGGTTGTAATTGAAGGCATCGCGCGTCGTAAAGACGGGCTTCGGATCGCAGGTTCAGTTCGGGACGCATCTTGAGTACCTCTGATGGATTCTCAAGAACTGGCTCGGTTGTTTTCTAAGCGCCCCGGTACAGTTTGACCTGGCATCAGCGAAGCGAAGCTGCGCTGTTTTCTAAACCGCAGCTTTGCCTCGCACTATCATCGGACGGCCTGCGCGAGTTCAGACTTCCAACGCCGCTGGCCATAGGAAGTACGGACCAAATTTTGGGCTCATGCGAAACTCGCCTCCAGCTTCCTTACCTTTTTCGGTCAGGTAGTTCTTGCCGTCGCGAAGCTCAAGCAGCCCTTGGCTTAACAGCTTTTCGAGAAATTCGGGCGTCTTCAGCCCTAGCTTTTGCGCCATTTTTGAACTGGTCAGCTTGTTCACGCTGTCGTCTGTTTCAGCGGCTGGCTCACTGTCCTTGGCCACGACCTCTAAGGAGATACGTACTTCATCGCTGATGCGGATAATCCGTTGGGCTTCTTCGTAGGCGTCACGGTAAAGGTCAGTGTCGTTCTGCCGGTCGATGAAGATACCCATCTCGTTGTTGTTCACCTGGCTGAACTCGTAGAGGTTGAGGCTGGTGATGATGCAGCTCTCTTCGTTCAGGTAGCACTTCGCGTGCAGGTTCTTGCAGAAGCTCGTGCGGATGTAGCTAAGTCCTTTGAGCCAGTTGACCTCTTCGGGTTGCAGCTCGCTTTTTCCATACACAATCCGAACATCGATTTTCAGCCGATCCTTGTCTTCCAACAGCTCCTTGATCCGCTCATTGAGCCGCAGGAACGGACTGATCAATATCAGGCGGTCTTTGGCCGTCTTGATCATCTCTTCCAAGTAGTAGTTTGTTGCGCTGGTATTCAGGAACTTGGCCACAAGGCCCTCCATGGTGGTGGCTAGCGAGCGGGCGATTTCACACGCTTTATCTGGAGCGTGCAAGGCAGGGATATTCAGGCAGTGCCATGCGCGCTTGTAAGAACTTCGTTAAGTGGGCATCTCGTTTCGTGTGGTCCTGCACTTCGGAAATTGCGAGCAGCCCCAGAACTGGTTGCCGACATCCCTTCCTCGTTTTGCTACGCGCTGAACCATCGGTGCCTGACAGGTGGGGCAGCTAGGTTGTGCTGCGCGACGGGGTTGGACGAGTGGGTCTGATGAGACCGATGTAGCCTGGTAAGGCGTTTTGATAGTTGTGGGTTGCGAGTTTCGACGCGCCGCAGTCGCTCGGCTTTGACGAATCATGTCGTTCAGTTCGGCGCCTTCGATCAGTTGTAGATTCTTGCCCTGGGCGAACGCCTTGGCATCCTCGGTGAACCGACCGGAAACCACGACGAATCCGCCTTTTGCCCCCTCGGCTGCCATGACGCCGAACAGTTCACGCACTACGTTCACCTGAACCAGCTGGCGGCGCCATTGTTTGCATTGCACCAGGTACTTTTCGCCGTCTTTTAACAGCACCAGATCGATACCGCCATCGGCTCCGCCTTGGCCAGTTTCCTGAACGGTAAAACCCTTACGGCGGAATGCTTCACCAACGAGTAACTCGAACTCGTGCCAGCTGATGGATTCGAGGGTGTTTTCGTTGGTTGCTACGGAGTTGAAGAGCTTCTTGCGCCGTATGCGGCCGAAGACCGAAGCGATGGCTCCAATCACCAGCGCAGCGGGGAGCAAGTACTGCGCGGGCGCCGCTAATCCGCGCAGCATCATGCCGGGTAACTGGCTATTGAATTCGGCAGGATTCGCGAGTGTCGGCATTGGAGATGTGGCGACGCTGTGGAGCCACAGGTACGCAATGAGCGCCAGCGGCAGGGTGACCCACCAAGGCAACAGAGCAGCAAGATCAATCAAATCTTCAAAAGGGGTTTGCTTGCGGCGGCGTGCCATATCGCGTCCTTGTGATGGCTAAATGATTGCGCCGAGCAATGTGCCGGTGGACGGGGTAATCGGCAAGCGGTTTGTGCGCCTGGGTGACCGTCAGCGTTTTGGCTAGCGTAGGGTGGAAATCGGCCGAAGCCTTTTCCACGCGCAGTTCCAAGCTACCTCGCTACTCGTTCAAGGTATCGATCCATTGGTGCTTGTTCACGAAACCAGTGCGCGAGCAGGTTCAAGGTGCTGCTCCAACCAAACCAACGCCGTATCCCTGCGGCAGGTCAACAACGATGCTGTTTACCGCCCGTTTTTTGCCTTCGCTGTGTCACGGAATCCAATCCACCAATTGCCGGAAATAAAGGAGCGCAGTAGTGTGGCGACCGGCCACTAGTTGTGGTCGGATCATGCCCCGGCATTCAAACGCCAACTTTCGAAAAAGCGATGGATGCCAAACACACAAGGACTGGTAAATGAACTCTGTTTTTCTAACTTCCCTGAGAACTTCGCTGCTGGTTGTGCTGGCGGTGAGCATGGTGGGTTGCGTCACCAGCCGCTCTGTGGTCGATGTCTCGGTTCCGGTATCCTCGGGTGAGACTGGACAGAAAGTGGTTATCACGACGATTGACGAGCGGACCTTCGAGTCCAAGCCACGCAGCGCTGACATTCCTTCTTTGAAAGGCGGCGAGATCAACGACACTTCGGTCACTGCGCGCCTATGCCCGCAAGCGGAATGGATACGGCAAGGCACTGGGTGACGTGGTGCTGCCTTCAGGCCGGACAGTCAGCAAACTTGTGGGTTCTGCCGTAGCCAATGCATACACGCAGGCTGGCTATCAAGTAGTGGAAGGGCAGGGTACCGATGCCAGACAGGTCACGGTGCACGTCAAGGAGTTCTGGACGTGGTTCTCGCCAGGTTTCGCTTACGTGACTGTCAATAACAAAGCGAACCTGATCATCGAAGCTGACGGCCAGTCTCCTATGGCTATCGCCACTGAAGTGAATGACGGCATGCAATTGGTCACCGACAGCGACTGGTCGAACGTGACCAGCCAAGGTCTACAGGAAATTACCGCCGCTATGAGTAAGAAGCTCGAAGCGAATAGCGCGCAATAGCTCATTCCTGACCGCTTCCGCGCGTCTGTTTAGCCAGCGCGCGGCTGCTGAGTCAGCAACGCTGCGTTTGCACTCAGCGTGTACGCAGCCTTTATGACATGACACCTACAGCTTCAGCCTAGTGCCTGGACAACTCACTCAATGGCGTGACATCAAGCGTCGCCTGAAGCTCAGCTAATCCACCCTGCACCATCTCACCCGTCAACATCGCCGACGCATCGACATTGCCAGAGTTTGGTTGAAAACGGCGGAGCATTTTCCACGCGTCAGTCGCATCACCTGCGACCCCCTTCACCTAGTCACCGCACCAATCAACCGGGTAGACCCCGGCGCCGATCGCCCGATGAAAACTGGAATAGGGCCAGTCGACGACACGCTCCACCAAACCGTGTTTTAACGGATTGCGATGCACGTAGTCGACGTGATGCCGTTAATCCTGCTCATCTCGAATCAGGTGTTCCCAGTAACGCCGCTGCCAGATACCACGCTCGCCGCGGGAGCGCTGGGTTGTGGTCAGTATCTCGGTCTTTGGCAGGCGCCGGGCGAAAGCGAACTTAATGACTTTCCAGCGCAGCGCGAAGTCAGCGTCGCCATCCGGTAGCGTCCAGACGCAATGCATGTGGTCGGGCAGAACGACCCAGTCGTCGATATGGAAGGGATGGCGTGAGCGTGTGGCTCGCACCGTCTCGCGCAGCAGATCGGTTTGACGGACCAGCAGGTCGCTTCGACGGTTCAGCAGGTTGACCGTGAAGAAATACGTGGCGCCCGGCACTTGGGCGCGGCGGTAGCGAGAAAATGGCGGCTCGTCCTTGAGCGTTGTGCTGGTGGGTGGTCCGTAACGGTGGATAAGAAAAGCGTAATCCACCCTACGCCATCTCGACCGCCCACACCGCCGACGCATCGATGTCGCTGGGACGTAGGGTGAAAAACGGCGGAGCCTTTTCCACGCGTCACTTCCAGGCTACCTCGCTAGAAGGGAATGTCGTCATCAAATTGTGAATAATCTGGGGTCGAAGCTTGTGGTTTATAAGCGCCAACCCTAGCGATAATGTTTTTAAGTTCAATTTGCTCGTGCATTGAAAGCGAGGCGATTTCTAGCAGGTTTTTAATTTGATCATCTGTCGCCACAGACCATTCATCAAAAGTTGCTATTAGACTAATTTTTTTACTTGATTCTTGGAGGAGAAGTGCTCTGCCTAGGCTTTGTATGCATCGCTCTCTATGTTTTGGTTTTTTAAATAGTAACTTGGCAATTTCGTTTGCTACGGTTTCGGGAATTTTTCCACTTATAGGGATTCCTTGGAACTTCCCAAAAAAACCAAACGGATCCAATCCTGCACGAAGAGGAATGATATCTATTTTTCTACCAAGCGCATATCCGACTTCCTGCGCGCACCAGTCAGACTCTTTAAAACCAGGTTCCACAACTGCAGCAAGGATTTCCATGGTCTCTAGTCCTGCCTCTACTTCATCTCTCCATTCTCTAGAGGCTTCAATGTCTTCATGAGCAATAAAGGCACATATTCCCCAGTGCGCTAGTGATGTCTTGAGCGCGGACATTCTTGCTCTGTTCGATGACAGATGACTCACAAAAAGTCTTATATATCCTTCTGTCCAGAAATCAGCATTTGTAATTTTAGCTTCGACAAAAACTCTTTTGTATTTTTCAGGATATTTTTGTTGATACCATAAATCTATATCAAAATAATCTACGACTTCATGTATTAGACTCGAGTCCTCTGAGAAAACAGAGTTCAATATTTCTGCTACGCAAGAGTTGTAATCATCATCGCCGAAGCTCAGTGATCTAAGTAATCTTCCGTGGCCTGTTATTTCCTTAATTTTTCCGGTGATTTGGCCAAGCGTTAGCCAGTCACCTTCGTTGAAGGAGTCAATTGCATACTTGGAGATAACAGATACTTTTTTCCGTTCTTCTGAGTTCATAATTCACGGCTGTAGTGGTTGTGCTGGTTTTTGCATTTTTATGGGGTGGGGTTCGATATTTCCCTGTCTATGTAATGCACCGTTTGAAGTATTAACTAAATTTGACGGTATTTTTTAGCTCAAAAAAAGCCCCGCATAAGGCGGGGCTCTTAGACTTTCTAATCGCAACCCCAAATATCCATTTCAGGTAAAGCGCTCTGAACTCTTCAGTGAGTAAGCCAGAATCAATCCCAGCTCAAAGCCCCACCCGTCTGATACTCAATAACCCGCGTCTCAAAGAAGTTCTTCTCCTTCTTCAAGTCCATGATTTCGCTCATCCACGGGAAGGGGTTAGTCGTACCCGGATACTCTTCCTTCAAGCCAATCTGCGTCAGGCGACGGTTGGCGATGAACTTGAGGTAGTCCTCCATCATCGAGGCGTTCATGCCGAGGACGCCGCGGGGCATGGTGTCGCGGGCGTATTCGATTTCCAACTGCGTGCCCTGGAGAATCATCTGGGTCGCTTCGTCCTTCATGGCGGCGTCCCACAGGTGTGGGTTTTCGATCTTGATCTGGTTGATCACGTCGATGCCGAAGTTCAGGTGCATGGACTCGTCGCGCAGGATGTATTGGAACTGCTCGGCGGTGCCGGTCATCTTGTTGCGGCGGCCCATGGAAAGGATCTGGGTGAAGCCGCAGTAGAAGAAGATGCCTTCGAGTACGCAGTAGTAGGCGATGAGGTTGCGCAGGAACTCTTTGTCCGTTTCGACGGTGCCGGTCTGGAAGGTCGGGTCGGAGATGGAGCGGGTGTACTTGAGGCCCCAGGAGGCTTTCTTCGCGACGCTCGGAATCTCGTGGTACATGTTGAAGATCTCGCCTTCATCCATGCCCAGCGATTCGATGCAGTACTGGTAGGCGTGGGTGTGGATCGCCTCTTCGAAGGCCTGGCGCAGGATGTACTGGCGGCACTCGGGGTTGGTGATCAGGCGGTACACGGCCAGCACGAGGTTGTTGGCAACCAGGCTGTCGGCGGTGGAGAAGAAGCCGAGGTTGCGCTTGACGATGCGGCGCTCGTCCTCGGAGAGGCCGTCCGGGCTCTTCCACAGGGCGATGTCGGCGTTCATGTTCACTTCCTGCGGCATCCAGTGGTTGGCGCAACCATCCAGATACTTCTGCCAGGCCCAGTCGTACTTGAAGGGTACGAGCTGGTTGAGGTCGGCGCGGGCGTTGATCATCTGCTTGTCGCCGACGTGAACGCGGGCGGATTCGCCTTCGAGTTCGTCCAGACCTTCCTGGATGTCGAGGTCGTCCAGGGCCTTTTTGGCGCGGGCGACGGCGGCGGAGTCGTCAGAGGCAACGGCGCGGGCTTCTTCGACGGAGCCGGCGGCGTCCTTGTCGAGCTTGGCCGGTGCGTCGTTTGCGGCGGCAGCGGCTTGCGGGGCAGCCGGCGTAGCGACGCCCGGCGCGGCGGTGGTGGTTTCTTCTTCGTCGAATTCGTCCCAGCTCAGCATGGCGGTATTTCCTGATTGGGGACCGGCGCGGCCGGTCGGGAATGTGTTGGGCTTTTGGTTTGCACGCAAAAGCGCGAAAGCTGTTGTGTATGTGGGGGAGAGGCGTGGTGCCCATCGGTGGATGCAAGAGCGGCATCCACCCTACGAGCGACGTTGCCTCGGAGTAGCGCTTATCAGCGGCAGCTCGGTGTGAGCGCGAAGCTGAGCGAGGCAGCGCTAGGCGTCTGCCAGGCCGGAGCCCCTGAGCGTACGCATGTACGTGATGGGAGCCGGCTTGGCGGACAACAACGCGCGGTCCGCTCAGGTTCGTGCGTCAGCCAAACTCCTTATTGGCAGGCTTCGCAGTCTGGTTCATCAATCGCGCACGCCTTTGGCACCGGTGCTGGGCCGGCTGCCATTTCTGGCGCTGGTGCAGCCTTGGCCGGAGCAGCGCTGGCGCCGCTGTTGCCACCGCTGGACACGGCGTTGAGCTTGCCGGTGTTGACGGTGGACTTCTCGGTGCTGGTCGCGGCCAGGGCACGGAGGTAGTAGGTGGTTTTCAGGCCACGGTACCAGGCCATGCGGTAGGTCACGTCCAGCTTCTTGCCGCTGGCGCCGGCAATGTAGAGGTTCAGCGACTGAGCCTGGTCGATCCACTTCTGGCGGCGGCTGGCGGCGTCGACGATCCACTTGGTTTCCACTTCGAAGGCGGTCGCGTAGAGGTCTTTCAACTCCTGCGGGATGCGCTCGATCTGCTGCACCGAACCATCGTAGTACTTGAGGTCGTTGATCATGACCGCGTCCCACAGGCCGCGCGCCTTGAGGTCGCGAACCAGGTAGGGGTTGATCACGGTGAATTCGCCCGAGAGGTTCGATTTCACGTACAGGTTCTGGTAAGTCGGCTCGATGGACTGCGACACGCCGGTGATGTTGGCGATGGTCGCGGTCGGCGCGATGGCCATGATGTTCGAGTTACGGATGCCGTTCTTGACGCGGGCACGGACCGGGGCCCAGTCCAGAGACTCGGTCAGGTCGACGTCGATGTACTTCTGGCCACGTGCTTCGATGAGGATCTGCTGCGAGTCCAGCGGCAGGATGCCCTGGCTCCACAGCGAGCCCTGGAAGGTTTCGTAGGCACCGCGCTCGTCGGCTAGGTCACAGGAGGCCTGGATGGCGTAGTAGCTGACCGCTTCCATGGACTTGTCGGCGAAGTCGATGGCGGCGTCGGAGCCGTAGGGGATGTGCTGCAGGTACAGCGCGTCCTGGAAGCCCATGATGCCCAGGCCCACCGGACGGTGCTTGAAGTTGGAGTTCTTCGCCTGCGGCACGGAGTAGTAGTTGATGTCGATGACGTTATCGAGCATCCGCACGGCGGTGCGCACGGTGCGCTCCAGCTTGGCGGTGTCCAGCTTGCCGTCGACGATGTGGCGCGGCAGGTTGATCGAGCCCAGGTTGCAGACGGCGATCTCGTCCTTGTTGGTGTTCAGCGTGATTTCGGTGCAGAGGTTGGAGCTGTGCACCACGCCGACGTGCTGCTGCGGGCTGCGCAGGTTGCACGGGTCCTTGAAGGTCAGCCATGGGTGGCCGGTTTCGAACAGCATGGAGAGCATCTTGCGCCACAGGTCTTTGGCCTGCAGGGTCTTGTAGTTCTTGATCTTGCCGTATTCGATCAGGGCTTCGTAGTACTCGTAGCGCTCCTCGAAGGCCTTGCCGGTGAGGTCGTGCAGATCCGGTACTTCGCTCGGCGAGAACAGGGTCCACTTGCCGTCGTCGAAGACGCGCTTCATGAACAGGTCCGGAATCCAGTTGGCGGTGTTCATGTCGTGGGTACGGCGACGGTCGTCACCGGTGTTCTTGCGCAGCTCGAGGAATTCCTCGATGTCCAGGTGCCAGGTTTCGAGATACGCGCAGACCGCGCCCTTGCGCTTGCCGCCCTGGTTGACCGCAACAGCGGTGTCGTTGACCACTTTCAGGAAGGGCACGACGCCCTGGGATTTGCCGTTGGTGCCTTTGATGTAGGCGCCCAGTGCACGGACCGGGGTCCAGTCGTTGCCCAGGCCGCCGGCGAACTTGGAGAGCAGGGCGTTATCGCGGATGGCGTCGTAGATGCCGCCCAGGTCGTCCGGCACGGTGGTCAGGTAGCAGGAGGACAGCTGCGGACGCAGGGTGCCGGCGTTGAACAGGGTCGGCGTGGAGGCCATGTAGTCGAACGACGACAGCAGGTTGTAGAACTCGATGGCACGGGCTTCGCGGTTTTCTTCCTCGATGGCCAGGCCCATGGCGACGCGCATGAAGAAGATCTGCGGCAGCTCGAAACGCACGCCATCCTTGTGGATGAAGTAGCGGTCGTAAAGGGTCTGCAGGCCGAGGTAGGTGAACTGCTGGTCCTGCTCGTGGTTGATCGCGGCGCCCAGCTTGGCCAGGTCGTATTCCTTCAGGCGCGGGTCGAGCAGTTCGAACTGCACGCCTTTTTCGACGTAGGCGGGCAGGGCCTTGGCGTAGAGGTCGGCCATCTCGTGATGGGTGGCGGCTTCGGCGACTTCGAGGAAGCTCAGGGCTTCAGCGCGCAGGGTGTCCATCAGCAGGCGAGCGGTGACGTAGGAGTAGTTCGGCTCACGCTCGACCAGGGTACGGGCGGTCATCACCAGGGCGGTGTTGACGTCGGTCTGCTCGACACCGTCGTACAGGTTCTTCAGGGTTTCTTTCTGGATCAGCGCGCCATCGACTTCTTCGAGGCCTTCGCAGGCTTCGGTGATGATGGTGTTCAGGCGGCCCAGGTCCAGCGGCGACAGGCTGCCGTCGGCACGCTTGATGCGGATGCTCGGGTGGGCTTCGACCGGTGCGTCGACGGCGCCGCGCTTGCGCTCCTGGCTGCGTGACTCGCGATAGATCACGTAGTCGCGGGCAACTTTCTGCTCGCCGGAACGCATCAGGGCCAGTTCGACCTGGTCCTGGATCTCTTCGATGTGGATGGTGCCGCCGGAAGGCATGCGACGCTTGAAAGTGGCGGTGACCTGTTCGGTCAGGCGGGCCACGGTGTCATGGATGCGCGACGAGGCGGAGGCGCTGTTGCCCTCCACTGCGAGAAACGCCTTGGTGATGGCGACGGTGATCTTGTCGTCGGTATAGGGGACGACTGTACCGTTGCGCTTGATCACGCGCAGCTGGCCCGGCGCGGTAGCGGCCAGGTCCAGCGAGCTGTTGTCGGCGTGCGGGTTCTCGCGAGTGGACTCGTTCTGCATGGGGTCTCCGGATTCTCTCTGTCTCGGTAGCACGTTAGGTGTCAGGCCTGCTTTGTGGGCGGCCTTGATCGGGTCTTGCGTGTCTCGTATTGCATGAACCATGCCCCGGCGAACCGGCCCATGGGTGACTCAAAACTGGAAACGATCCGGCACCTGGGGTGGCGAATCGAATGTGCCGAAGCATAGTCAGGCGTTGTGAAGATCACAACCTCAAAACACAACATGTAGTGTGACGCGCTTGGCGCATGCGCTACTGCTGGGCTTGAGCAAAATCAACGTTGGGCTGTGCAGGATCGCGGTCTGCGGCGACGATCTATCGCGCCCGTGGGGGCGCGAGCCGGGTAAAAATCAGAGCGAATTTATTTTGCTTGCTTTTTTCGGCGTTTGTGTCTGTTTGGCCTTGGACACCCAATATGTGGGGTAAAAGGCGCTTGGAGCGACACGATAGTGGGGGTTCAGGCCCAGTGCAAGGCACCTGAAATGAACAACCTGTGGATAACATGTGGGTGAGCTGTGCGCGATAAGGGCGCAGCCCGCGCCGTTTCCGGCGTGCAAAGGCTTCGGATGAAATGCGGGCCCATACAGCGCTTTCGGACGCCCGGAGGTGCCTTGCGCAAAACACTATATGTGGTGTTTTGTCAAAGGCGGATTTAGCGCCATTTACGCTCAGCGAGACGGTGATTTGACGGAACTGGCTGCGCTAATGGCCTTTTGCCTGGCATAGGGCCGGCGCGGCGCTGTGGCGGTTCTGCGAAGCGGGCATCAAGGGCGTCGCTTCGACCGGTCTTTCAGGCCGCTCCGTCGTGGAGGTGCATGTCAACCGCTGCCATCTGGCGGTGCCCTGACGCTACAATGCCGGCCGGTGTATCGGGAGGGCGCGTGGTGGAGCAAGAGTCTTGGAACATCCTGATTGTCGAAGATGACCAGCGGTTGGCCGAACTGACCCGCGAGTATCTTGAAGGCAATGGCATGCAGGTCTCGATTGAGGCGGACGGCGCCCAGGCGGCCGAACGCATCATCAACGAGCGTCCCGATCTGGTGGTGCTCGATCTGATGCTGCCCGGCGAAGACGGATTGTCGATCTGCCGCAAGGTGCGTGACCGCTATGACGGGCCGATCCTGATGCTGACCGCGCGTGCCGACGACCTCGATCAGGTGCTGGGCCTGGAGATCGGTGCCGATGACTATGTGTGCAAACCGGTGCGGCCGCGGTTGCTGCTGGCCCGTATTCGCGCCTTGCTGCGGCGCCGGGAAGGTACAGAGGTGGCGGCAACTGCAGGCGGCAAGCGCGTCCAGTACGGCCCGCTGGTGGTCGACAATGCGCTGCGCGAGGCCTGGCTGCGCGGTGAGGGCATCGAGCTGACCGGTGCAGAGTTCGATCTGCTGTGGCTGCTGACCTCCAATCCGGGACGGATCATGTCCCGGGAACAGATCTTCTCTGAATTGCGCGGTATCGAGTACGACGGCCAGGATCGCTCCATCGATGTGCGTATTTCGCGCATCCGCCCCAAGATCGGTGACGACCCCGACCACCCGCGCCTGATCAAGACGGTGCGTGGCAAGGGCTACCTGTTCGTTTCCGAAGCGGCTGAAGCGCTGCAGTGAATTCGATCTTCCTGCGCATCTACGGCGGCATGCTTGCCGTACTGGTGCTGGTCGGACTGCTGGGCGTGGGCGGTCTGCATCTGCTCAATCAGGTACGGGCCGATCAGCATCGCGAAGCGCTGGCGGCCGGTACCTTTCGCCTGATGGCGCACAACATGAGCAACATGACGCCCATCGAACGGCGTCAGGCGGCGAACCTCTGGGGGCGGCTGCTGGGGATTCCGTTGCGGGTGCGCACGCTGGAAGACATCCGGCTGGAAAGCGGCCTGGAGACACGACTGCTGCGCGGCCAGGTCTTGGTGGAGCAGATTCGCCCCGGCAGCGTGACGATCTATTCCCTGGTCAGCGCCGACGACCGGCTGGCCCTGACCGGCGAGGTCGAGCAACTCAGCGAACAGCTGGCACGCGCCACCATCTACCTGCTGATCGACGAGCTGATCCGCTATCCCGAAGCCGAACAACCCCAGCGCCTGGCCGAACTGAAGACGGCGCGTGGTTTCGGCTATCCGCTGGAGCTGCTGACCCGCGACAGCGCCAGCCTCGACGACGATCAGCGGCGCCGGCTGGATGAAGGCGACACGGTGATGGCGCTGGTCAACGGCGGTGAGGCCATCCGGGTGTTCGCCGCGATTGCCGGAACCCCGTGGATCATGTCGCTGGGGCCGTTGCGTCAGCTCAATCCCTATCCGCCCGAGCTGCTGACACTCATCGGTGTATTGGGTCTGTCGCTGATCGGGCTGACGGTGTATCTGCTGGTACGCCAGCTGGAGCGGCGCCTAAGGAGCGTCGGGCGCGCCGCTACGCGCATTGCGAACGGCCAGCTGGAAGCCCGCGTGCCGGATGCCGGAACCGATTCGGTCGGGCGATTGGCCAAGGCCTTCAATGGCATGGCCACTCATCTGCAGCGCTTGCTCGCGGTGCAGCGGGAAATGGTCAGCGCTGTGGCCCACGAGCTGCGAACGCCGGTCGCGCGGTTACGTTTCGGCCTGGAAATGGCCGGCTCGGCGCAAACAGCGGAAGCACGCAATCGCTATCTGGAAGACATGGATGGCGATATCGACGACCTGGATCGCCTGGTGGACGAGATGCTGGTCTATACGCGCCTCGAACGGGGTTCGCCGGAACTCACGTTCCAGGCGGTGGATCTGGGTGCGCTGGTCGATCAGGTCATCGGAGAGCTGGCGCCATTGCGCCCAGCGGTGCAGGTCGAGCGCGGGCCCTGTAAGCCGGCCGCCGACGGCAGCAGCGTGGTCGATGCCGAGCCGCACTACCTGCGCCGCGCCTTGAGCAATCTGATCAGCAACGCCATGCGCCACGCCG
>Ga0208814_1001037_pt1 | contig 13964 bp, 7 predicted proteins | sample MalvirAntarct_55_FD_184253 | JGI IMG/M metagenome (GOLD analysis project Ga0208814, IMG submission 184253) | Marine viral communities from the Global Malaspina Expedition - Malaspina viral metaG Antarct_55 (SPAdes) (version 2) | ecosystem: Environmental > Aquatic > Marine > Oceanic | place: South...
AACTGACTGTATACCAATCAAGTAATACAGAGCAAAAGCCAGTTAAGTTTGAAGTATTTGAAGATACCGATAAAAATATAACAACTAAAGACGACAGTGTTGCAAATATAGTAAACAAATGGAAAAAGAGGAGATAACACTATGACTAGACCCTATAGTGATAAATTTATTTTGGGCCTTCATCACGCTAATCCTAAAAGAATAGGAGTTAAATTAGCAAAAATCTGTGTTAAAGCAAATTTACCTAGTATATATGTGGCTAACGCTTTTAGTGTATCTAGAATGACCGTTCATTCTTGGTTTAGGGGTAGCCCAGTTAGAGATAAAAACAATACTAGAATAGAACATTTTATTGAGCTTGCTGAAAAGGGATTAAAAAAAGGTGAATTACCTACAGGAACTACAAGGCAAGCCAAAACTTATTTAGAAACAAAAATAAAACCTAACTTAATCAGGGTGTGATATGAAAGACTTTTACGCCCTAGCGCTTCCCGATAACGGGAGTTACTGCGTTGCGGAGATAGATCCGACTACTAAAAGACCTAAACATACATTTGTTGAATCAATAGATGAACTCGTTAGTGTGGTTCAATCTAAAAAAGATACGAATGTTTTTGTAGCACTTAGTAATTTTAAAGGGCATAGCCGGAAGGCAGATAATGCTATTAGCTTACGTTCTTTCTTTGTAGACCTTGATGTGGGACAAGAGAAAGAATACAACAGTAAAGAAGAGGCCATAGCTTCTTTAGATAACTTTGTAAGTAACAACGAGTTACCGCCGCCGGTAGTAGTTGATTCTGGTACAGGCGCTCACGCTTATTGGTTCTTTAACGAAAACATACCTGTGGCTGAATGGAAAATATATGCTACTAAATTTAAAGACTTTTGTCTTAATAATGGGTTAAAGATTGATCCTGTTGTTACAGCAGACGTAGCTAGAATTTTACGTTGCCCGGATACTTTTAATCACAAGACTAATATCCCTACACCAACTAAGGTTATTCGTTGGTCGGACTTTACTTCTGATTTTACTGTATGGAAAGACTTCTTAGGTGAGGTTGAAATACCTTTAGAGGATATAGTTAAACGCGAAAAGATAACTGACCTGGGTAGACAGATGGCCGGTCATAATAACTATTCTTCAGAGTTTGCTAAGATTGCTACCAAAAGTTTAGACGAAGACTCTAATGAAGGTTGCCTACAGATGCGGTACATTATTAATAATCGCACTGCACTTCCAGAACCTTTATGGTATGCAGGTTTATCTATTGCTCAACACTGTATTGACCGGGATGAAGCTATACATCTTTTATCTCAGGACTACGAAGGTTATAACAAAGAAGCAACAGAGAATAAAGCTAATCAGACACAAGATAAACCTCAGTCCTGCGCCACTTTTAATACTATAAATCCTGGTGTTTGTGATGGTTGTATTCACTTTAACAAGATAACTAATCCGCTCTCTTTAGGTAAAACATTTGTAGCATCTCCAACCACTGACAAACCTATACACAACGAGATCGTACCTGTAGCAGGCGGTGTACCGATGGTGACTACGAAACTTCACGGACTACCGCCAGAGATTAATGGATTTAAACGTGGTGTTAATGGAGGAATAGTTTATAAACCCGCTCCTACCTATGATGCAAACGGAGAATTAGTTGAGGAAAAAGAGCACACAGTAACTACTTATGATCTATACCCAACCAAGCGAATATATAGCACTACGCAGGGGGACTGTATGATGATGGTTACCGAAATGCCCAATGATAAGTCTAGAGAATTTATGCTGCCCTTCAGTAGTCTTTATGATGGTAATGAATTAAGAAAAGTTTTATCAATGAATGGTGTTTTATTTGATCCTTTAAGTAATCAATGGAAATATATTATGAGCTATGTCGTTAAGTGGGGACAATATTTAATTGCTCAAAGTTCTGCTGAAGTTATGCGGAATCAGATGGGCTGGACTGAAGACTATGAAGCTTTTGTAGTTGGTAATATTGAAATAAATAGAGAGGGTAAAGAATCTAATAGTCCAACTTCTCCGCTGTGTCGTGGCATTGCTAAACATTTAATTAAGACTGGCGAGTATGACACATGGAAGCTATCAGCAAACAAATTAAATGCAGGAGGTTTAGAGGTTCATGCCTTTGTTATGTTAACTGGGTTTAGTTCTATTCTAATGCCCTACACCTCTACGTCCGGCGTTACTATGTGTTTGACTGGAGAGACCGGGGCCGCTAAGACTGCATCGTTATATGCTTGCTTAAGTGTCTGGGGTAATCCTAAAGATTTATCTGTCCTCGATGCAACAGAAAACGGTATGACTGGACGTTACTTAGCGTTACATAATATTCCTTTTGGTTTAGACGAGGTTGGAAACATTCATGGCAAGACGCTATCTCAACTCATTCACAAGGTATCGCAGGGTAAAGCTAAGATTAGAATGCAAGCTTCTGTTAATGCTGAACGCGAGCATGAACTTTCCGCCGCCTTGGTTGCTATATTTACCTCCAATCACTCACTGTATGACAAGTTGGCTATCTTAAAGAAAGATCCTAACGGAGAGGTAGCCCGGTTGATAGAGATCTATATGAGAAAAGCAAAGATATTAGCTGATGATCCTAGTGAGGGCCGAGCAATCTTTGACCCCTTTAGAACCAACTATGGTTGGGCCGGTCCAGAGTTTGTTAAAGAGTTAATGAAGTATAGTCGTCCAGAAATAGAAGCCAAAATTGCAGTATGGGTAGATAAGTTTAAAAAAGATTTTGGTGATGATACTGCATTTAGATTTTATGAAAACCTTGTTGCTGTAACAATGGTATCAAGCGAACTTGCAGCAAAAGCCGATATTGTTCATCTTGATACTCAGCGCATATATAAAAAGATAGTTAGTGAAATGATAGATATACGAGACAACGTGGTTAAAACCAACAGCGTTAATTATCAATCTTTGATCGGTGAATTTTTGCATCTAAATAATAGTAATACATTAATAATCAACGGAGGCCATGTTACAACTGAACCTAGAAATACTTTAGTAGTAAGACTTGATCTTGATAAAAAAGAACTTTGCCTATCTAAACCTGCATTTCGTAAGTTTCTAACTGAAGAAAATAATGTTACGCCCAAACAATGGTTATTCCAGATGGCACAAACCGGCGTTAAGATTGTAGAAAAGAAAAAGAAAATGGCTTCAAACTGGAAGCCGGGGATAGACCAGTTTAATGTAGAGGCTTATATCATTGATACCTCAACAGTGGCAGCAAAAACTATATTAGAGGTAATTGACCCTGAACTTACATAACGAACCGGAGTGGATATTTCCGTTTGAACAAATGGAGCGAGGAGAGAGTTTTTTTATTCCTACAGTGAAGACTTCTAATATGATCTACGCTGTAGAAACACGCGCCAAGGTAGCAAAAATTAAAGTAAAAGTTTTTGTAACAACCAAAGATGGACACTTAGGTGTCCGAGTTTGGCGTTTATAAAGGTAATTAGTTAAAAAACGACCTCATAGAATGCGATTCTGAGGACTTTAGCATGGGGGGTAATGCATTGGTAACCCCCCAAAAAGTTAATTATAGTACTCTTTTCGGCGTAAACGTATATCAGATAAAATTCGCTGTTTTTCTTCTTTTAGTATATTTAACCTTTCTCTTTTTGTAGCGCCATCCATTATTGTTTTAGGCATTCTTATTATTTCTTGCTCTTGCCTACGTACTTCGGCTAATTGATTTTTGTAGGTTGCCATAATTTGTTTCATTCCAAGAGCTTCTCTATTCTCATCAAAATATTCTGCGCTCTCACCAAAGTAACTATTCTTATCTTTAAATAAATAGTTTTTAACTATAGGAGCTATCTCATTATTTAGTTCATAGTAATCGTTTTCAGTTCTGTTACCAAATTCAGGTATAGCAAAACGAGTAGTACCCGGTATAGCACGAATGACTTCTCGTAAAGATCTTTCAGGACGTTCATAAGAAAGACCACCAGACTGAACTAAAGCTTCATCTATTATCATCAATGCAAGCCCAGATGTATAACCAAAGTATGAGCGCAAGAAGTGATCAATTTTAAGAGGGCTAATACCTAGTTTAAGCTCAGTTGAAGCTGTTCCTATCATCCTAGCAAATTGTGTAGTACTAGCTCTATATTGTTCACTTGCCTCTAGATCTTGTAAAGATTGTGGGACAATAGGATATGATTCTGCTCCAAGAGTTCGGTTAAAATATAATTCGCCTATAGGTTTAAGAAACTGAGGATTAGCATTAATTGCTAAACTATTAATTAGTCCACGCTGCAAAGCTGTTATTATTTTCTGGTTGTCCTGACTCTCCATAGCTAACTGTTGGAACACGTGTTCAGGAATAATTTTACCAATAAGAGTAAACAAATCAGGACGAAGAGGGACAGAAAATCCTCCCGGTAAAACTAATAAATTATCTCTGCTTTTAGGATCTAGTTTTTGATAGTCTTCATCGTCTGACATTAAAGCTGAATAAGCGAGTGTAGCGCCTGCTAAATATCCTAGGTTCATATAAGTCTGTTTTAGTAGTTCTACTCTATCTCCTGGAGATATTCCTTTTCCAGTTAACACCCGTCCTTGAACTGATAGTGCCTGTAGTCCAGCACCTAAAAAAGGTACAATTTGAGTTAAAGCACCGACCCATTCATTAGCACCTTTTCTTCTAAAGTTAATAACTTCGAAGCTAGAATTTATAGCTCGGCGAGAATCTCCAGTAGCTAATATACTTTCCGGACTTGATTTGTCTGTAGCAGTTTCTTTCATTATTTGGTTGTATACTGCAACACGAACGGCATTATCAGAGGCCATAGCAAATCTTTCTAGTCCTTTTATTGTTTTAGACAACGCGGGCCTTGTACTTATAGCTTCCTGCATTTTTTTAATAACGGCAGGGCTGTTTAAATTAACTAAAGCTTCATCAGCTACAGCTTGGTTATATGCAGTACCTCCTACAGAACCCACCCTTTCTAAATAATCAAAACCTGCACTAGTACCTCTAAGAATACCAACAAACTCTTTTATTACCCGTAAAGGAATCATAAAAGGATTTTTTACTCCAGAGCTTATCATTGCTGATACAGAGTCTTGTGATAACTGCGATATGGAAAATAATGGAAATAAAACAACGTTTTGACGTAGGGTATTAGCAATGGCAGCCCAGTATCTCATCCCCGGTGCTATAACTGCTTGCATTCCACCAAATGCTGACGCATAAACAGGGTCCGAGAACTGGTAAACAACATCGCGTATTTCTCCTGTTTCTGGGTCTTTCATTGCTGCAGATACAATAGTACCTTTAGCAGCCACACCGCCGTCAGCAGCTTTAGTACCAGTTACTTCTCGTATAATATCTGGGGCGTAGGCTAGTGTTGCTTTAATTTTATTTGTTTTAACTTGGTTTAATATACCTCTGCGAATACTGTGCTGAACCCACTTATCCATATTATCAAAGATATTTTTTACAGGTCTATAAGAACCTTTAAAAGGTTTAAATAAATCCGCCGTTTGTTTTAGTCCAACATTATAGTCATTAATATTCTGGCCTTCTCTTTGAAAAGGTACATAGGCTCTATTATCTAACCACTCTTTAGCTTTTTCTTCAGAAATAGTTTCTGTTTCAACTAAAAATTTTATAGTGGTTTCTCTTACGCCGGTCCACTCTGTTTCAATAGCAGTTAATTCTGCGCCTCCTTGCCCGTCAAAAAAACTTAGTCCATTTTTTATTTGACTAGGATTCATATGAACAATTTTTAATTTTTTAAGTTCTTTTTTTGCTTGATCTTTGTTACCATTTTTTACAAGTTCTTTAGCATTATTTTTTACTTCTGTATTATATTCTTTTAGTTTCTGTAGTCTTTTTGCTTCCATAGCTCGGCTTGCATCTGCATCCGCCTGCTCATAGGATATACCTCTAGCGTCAGCATACGTTTGTATACGCACCCTAACGTTGTCCATATTAGCTTGACCAGTATTTTTATTTATAATAAAAACAGATTTATCTGGGTCCCATTTTATATTGCCGTGTATAGCAAATTGACGCGCTAAGTTAACAGCGTGAAGTGCTTGAGAAGAACTAATATCAGCTAAGACTTTTGTTATATTCTTAACATTTTGTCCCAGAGCTTCCATTCCTTTTCTAATACGATCATTAAGTCCCGCATCGAAACTAAACACCGCATTAAATAAACGCATCGGGAGACCTACTTCTCGAACAGCATTTTCTCTGTCTCGGTCGCTATCAGGAGTTACTCCAGACTTTGGAGTAAACTTACTTGGTCTACGTGGGGGCCTTCCACCTTCATCCGCAGCTTCATCAATGGTCTCTTCTTGAGGAAGTGTTTCCGCTGGTCTATCTTTACTTCTTTGTGCCACTACATCTGGGCCAGTAAATAACTCAGGAGCAATAGCAAGCACATCGTTTAAAACAGTATTAGATATATCGAGCTTTAAAATATCTTTTACTGCCTCAACAAACTCGTTCCATAAACTTCTATCTGTTGTAGTATCTTTAGCTTGTTCTTTTGTAAATTTTGATTCTTTAGTACTTTTAATACTTGCTAGAAAACGTTGAAAACTAGGATTGTTAAATGCTTCTGTTACAAACTCATCTACAGTATCAAGTTCTTTTTTAAAGTTGTTATTTGGATCTGCTTTTTTTGCACGGTTATACAGTGAAACTACACGTTTACCTAAAGCGGTAACTCCTTTACCATCTTTAATTTCTGTTCGTAACCTATTAGAAGTAGCTGCATGAGTTACCTCGTGAAGTACAGTTTCTACGTTTGCATTATCAGCTATTTTTACCGTGTCACTATAAGTTAGGTATTCGCCGGGACGATTATTTTTTAGTTTTGTAGTAGATTTAATAAATTTTGTTTTTTTAATATTAGGAACTTTTCTTACAGCAGCGATAAAAGTAGCTTGTGTTTTGGGAAGAAATTTTTTCTTTTGTCCCAACTGATTGAGTATATTGCCCACAGTCGATATAGGTTTAAGTTCTTTTACAATTTCTATACTGTTTTTTACTTCAACTTCTTTCTTTGGTTTTTTCTTAGATTCAGCTTGAACTTCAACAGCTTTTCGTTCAGCATCTTCGTTTGTAGCTTGATCTGCAACAATTTCAGTTGCTTGCTTCTGTTCAATTGCTTCTGGGGAAGTAAGATCTAATTCAGGTTGTGAATCCATTGCTTCTGGAGAAGTAAGATCTAGCCCAAGTTGTGGATCTCTTGCTTCTACCCCAACAAGTTTTTCTATTTCTCTCTCGTTTTTTCTTAGTGTTTGGTTTGCACTAAAATCTAGCTCCATTTCACCTTTAGGAACTGGGTTTTTTACTCGTTTTATAAGAGCGTCTATTTTTTTATTGTTAGTACCTTTTAGTTTTTTTGCCTCTTTTAATGAAGCAACTATACCTTCTCGTGTTTCTTCAGGAAGATTTATATCATATATATTAAATAGTGGCTCTCCACTTTCATCTAATAATTGTTTTCTTGCAGCGGCTCTAGAACCCATAGGTATTCCCGCGTCTACTAGAGTTTTTTCATCTAATATAACCGGTGCTGCATTAGCGGCTCTTTCTTCTGCATCTATTTCCCAAGCCTCTTTTTTAGGTTCCATTCTTTTTATACGAGATACAACACTGCTTACCTCGGATTTATTAAGAGATTTAACTTTTGCTTCTTTTAATTCTTTAAGAATACTTTGCCGTCCTTCGGTAGTTGCAATATCAAATCTTGGGTTATTCTCTGCATCTAGTAACCTTCTCCAAACGTTATTTTCTTTTTTTAGTCCTAGGCTTGTAAGAAGATCAGCATTTAAAATAGGATCTCTAGCATCTTCGTCTATTTTTTCTTGGTTAAGTTGCACCTCAATATCTTTTAAGGTTCGTTTCTGCATCTCCTCACGAGAAGGTCGGTCTATGTTTTCATCTAAATCAGTATCTAAGTCAGTATCTAAGTCAGTATCTAAGTCAGTATCTAAGTCAGTATCTTCTTGCTCTTCAACAGCATCTAGTTTTTTCTGTCCAGAAGATCTAATACCACCAATTGTGGCAGGAACAATAGGCATAAAGAATCCTGCCGCTGCAGCATTGACGTATTCTTCAAGGGCTTGTCTATCTTTTAAGGGAAGGTCTGCACCATATCTTTCTATGACTGTTTGGACTACTTCTATAGGTGCTTCTTTGAGTCCAGTTATTCCTATGTTTTTCATAGTACTAACTAGCGCGTTTGTAGTAGCGGTGTTTAATTTATCTAAAGCACCAAGACCAATTTTAAGAGCAAAGAAATCAGCCAATGCATGGGCACTACTGAGTGCTGCAAGTTTACTTGTACTTAAATCCTTGATGATTTTTAGCTGTTCTGCGGGGTCTTCAACGTCTGCTATAGCTTCATCAACAGCACGGCCTGTTACTTCTCCAGCACCGAACTTAGCTGCCATTATACTAAGCCCGGTTGTCTGACCAATTTTTTTATTGACCAGTTTTCTCATTTCTGGTTTAGCTAATTCTTCAGTTACTTTTTTAGCTATAAATGCTTCTGAAGCATCACGTCCTTCTTCTTTAAGAATTTTATTGGCTTCTTCTTTGATTCCTTTTTTAACTAAATTTTTAGCAACAAAGCCCCCGACACCACCGCCCACTGTACCCCCTGGTCCAGCTGCGCTACCTAAAAAGCCACCTGCAATAGATGTAACTAATGCTTCGCCAAACATACCCAAGCCTTGACCAGCTATGAAGGGTACGTATTCGGTAATTAAACTTCCCACCCCTTTCTTTATGGCACGGGTAAAAGAATCGGTTTCTTTAATGCCTCGCCTACCGATAGCGACCTCTGATTCTTGCATGGACTCCATACCACTTTCAATCAGATCGTCAGAACCAAAAGCTTTACCTGCTAATACTTTAGCTCCCCCATAGATGCCTCCCATTTGATCCCCATAAGTACCAAAACCACGTAAGAAATCACTTCCTTCGCCTTCTTCTAGTATTTTGGGTTGATCGGATTGTTGTGGTTGCGGGGTTTGTCCGAGTTGTTGTGGTTGCTGATTTTGTTGGCCAACTAAATAATTTATAGCATCTTGTTCTGTGGCTCCCACAGGAGTTTCTACGCTAAACTTTTTACCAGAGGGGTCTGTAACTTCATATGTAGGCATATAATGTCTCGAGTATATTTTAGTTTATGCGCACTGCAGTGAAACCTGTATTATCAGCCGAGGTTGATAAATAATTTGTATTTCCTGTTCTTAAAGCGTTATTCACGTTTTGATTATATGTTTTTAGGATAGCCTCGTTTTGTAGTCTCTTTCTTTTTTCTACGCTATCACCCGGTTTCCCATAACTTTTATAACCAAATTCATTTTGTTCCCCTTCTAGTTCTATAGCTCTCTGCATTGCTTTATCTGAAATACCTGCAAACTCTACTGTACTTAAACCGCTGTCTTGTAGAAGTTTTTGAAGTGCAAGCTCGTTAGCTTTAAACTCAGTCAGATCTGCTCTGCCTTCAGCGCGTCTAAGTCGATCGAGAGATCTTAGTTCTTTATTAAATAATCTATCTTCATCTCGAATATCTTTTAAGTCTTTTGTATAACTTGTTATTCCTGTTTGTGCACCCGATGCTATATTTTCTAAAGCGTTCGAAGAAGTGCCACCAGCAATACCTAGACCTGCATTGATAAGAGCCATATTTAATGCGCTATCTTTGTCACCTGCATACTTATCGCGTTCGGCTTGCATAAACTCTTTTTCCGCCTCATAAAAATCTTTACTAGACTGTAAACCAAAAGCGTCTGCTAGTGCCGCCTGCTCGGCTTTAATACCATCGTAATAATTTTGTCGTTGCTCTAGTATAATAGCGTCTTGTTCGGCTTTCGTTAGTATCGGTGCATTACCACCAGCATCACCACCAGCATTTGTACTAGTATCTGTACCAGCATTACCACCAACATTACCACCAACATTACCACCATTATTCGTACCAGTCTCAGCTATATTTTTTAATTCCTTTTTAAGCCGTGCGTCATCTAGTTTTTGTATTGTAGCCTCTTGACCAGCTTGTTCTCTAGCTAAATTTTTCAGATCTTGCTCATTTAGTTTCGCCTCTATTTCTTCTTCAGTTAGTGGTAATGGCTGTAGGAATGGGTCCAGCGGCTCTCGTAGATATTTATTAATTGTATCTCCAGTAAAATCAGTAACTGCTTCTAGACCTGAACCTAAACCTAATAGATCCAGTGGTCCAGACATGGATGGTATAATAGAACTAATTCCACTAGAAACCCCTTCTAGTTCACCGTCTGCATCGTAGTTAATTAGACTAGGTTTTGCACCTGTAGCGAAATTACTTAAAAAACCTATGGGTACAGCCTCTCTATCAAATGGACCCACACCTGCAGGGAGCATACCAAAGTCTTTTCGATCAGCTTTATTTAATATTCTTCGTTTTAACTGACTTTTATCTGTTCCCATAGCTTTTCTTCCTAGTTCAGCAAGTAAACCGGGACTATCTCTCCTACCAAATTTTTCATCTAACGCTGTCAATCTTGCGGCCTCAGATAATCTTGGGTCAATTGTGCTTCCAATCGGTATGTCCAAGCCCGCTACTCTTAACGCTTGTATATCTGCTATACTAAGTTCTCCACCCGCTGCATAACCAACAACACCACCCTGTGCGTAGTTCTGTCCAACATTAGGTGCAGGCAATGCAGTAATACCTGCGTCACCTGAAGGAGCCATAGGAGGAGCTGTTTCTCTACGTAAAGCTTCTTGACGATTAGATCGCCCTAACCCACCTACCATGTCCATTGGTCTTGGCATTCTAGCATCCATAGATTCTTGTACTATTTGTTCTGATACAGGTGGTTGTTCTGCTTGCTGTGCTGCATACTTATTACGCATTACTTTACGGCGTTCAATTTCACCCAGAGCTAAAAAAGTAGGTACTTCACCTGTAGGGTTTGCTATATATTCTATAAGCACTTCTTCAGGTAAACTTTTTAATCTATCTTGCTGCTGAATTATATTCATTATCTATATACCTATGATGGTCTTAATTGATTAGCTAAACCTACACCAGCGATACCTAGCCCTGCTAATTGAGAAGCCATACTTGGAGGCGGAGCATAACTTGTAACCGTTGATCCAAGTGCGCCCGCATTACCACGTAAAATATCAGACTGAAACTGTATTAATTTTCTTTGATAGTCTTCTTCTTCTCTAAATACCTGATAGTCAATATTAGCAATTTCTTGATCTAATGCTTGTACTTCTGCAGCAGAGGTAGCTTGTGATCTCAATCTTTCTAAATTAGATTTTTGTTCTTGTGCAGCCATTGTTCCGGTCTTAGCTGCGCCTTCAAGTCCAGTACTTAGCCCCTGCAGCCCTATATCTTTTTGTAACCCTATTGCAAACTGTTCACCCTGTTGCTGTCTACTTCTTTGATCCATATCAGCTTGTAGATTCTGTTGCTCCGCCGCCATCTGTGCAGTTCTATCAGCACCAAATTGTTTCTGTGCATTTTCAAAAGCTGATTGTGAACCTGTTGCTTGGATTTCACCCAGTTGTCTAGCTAAATTTCTATCACCTTCACTAGACATTAGAGCTTGTCTGCCACCACCAAAAGTACCGCGTCCTATACTGCCTAACGCCTGTTGGTTTTTTGTTATATCAGCCTGTCTTCTAGCCTCGGCTAACTGTACATCAGTAACATTTTGTTGATAAGGACTCATGTACTGTGCAGCTTGTTGATTACCAAAGGACTGAGGTGTAGCTACACCTAAGTTAGCAAGAGCATTAGGGTTATAATTTAAAGCGCTTGTTATGCCAGTTTGCGCCGCACCCAGTCCTAAATTTGTACCCTGTTGTAAACCTGCTTGGGAAGTAGCAAACCCACCGGGAGTCTGCAATCCACCAATTTGGTCTTGTATTGATAGTTGTTCGCCGGTAAACCCAGCTACTCGGTCTCCTTCATAAGGAGTATAAGATTTAACCCCTGTAACTGCTCCAGAAGCGTCTGTAGTATATGTTTCCTTACCCGACTGTTTTAGTAGTTCTTCATAGTAAGGCTGTGCATATTCAGGTAAGTTAGTTGTAACCGATTTAGTTTCCGAAGGACCAGAAGAACCACCACCTTTAAATTCTAGTAACCCTGTTCTTGCATTGATAGTACCTGAACCACCAACGGCTCTAAGTAATGCAACTTCAAAAGAGTTAACATGAGCTAATGCGGTATCACCCTCATCTCCCTTAGAAGCTATATCGGAATATAGATTCTTGAGTGCCCATACTTTAAATTTGTTTGGTAATAGCTTTAGTACATTCATTTTTGTTTCCCTACTGGTAATTCATATAATGTATATCTAGAAACATAACCATCTTTTTCCCACATTTTCTTCCAACCGGGTCTGCCGTATGATTCTATTACATCGCAGTTATTATCTTTTGCAAAGTTTTGAAATGTTTCCAAGCCTTTGTGCCCCCATTTTTTAAATTCATCTCCTCCTACAAAGTGCATAGTAAGAGTTTTTAATCTAGGAAACTGAATAATCTCGGTAACACCAGCTCCATAAATTTTATCTTTATCAAATGCGATCCACAATTGTTGTGCGGTGTCGGGTTTAGTTAATGCTTCTTTTATATCTTCTGCTAAGAACCTACCATAAGTATACTCTGCAGCGCGTTCCATATGTTTTTTTACTCTGGGCCAAATCTCATTAATATGATCTGTTGGCACTAAAGAAATATGCATTTAAAACGAATAGTCTAGAGATTCAATTATATCTGTAGGCATATATTCTTCTATTTCTATTTCTCTTATTTGCTCTGCTCTACCCGTTGCATCTTTTCTAATCTGTTCCATCATTTCATAAAATCGTCTAGCTCCGGCGTCAGAAGAACCATTGCCTGCAAAAGCAACAACGTCAGCAGGGATAACAAACTCACCTTCAGATAATGCAGCGGGTTGTGTTTCACCAATAGTAGCCGGAATATCATCACTCATGCCATCACCTTCTGCTGGACCACCTTCTAAGTAACCCCCGTCAGCATAGTTTCTTTTTCCTATGTAACCACCACTAGCAATTAATCTTAGGCCGGTGTCACCACTTAAATTCAGCGTTGCATTAGGGTCGTATTTACCTCTATCATCTTCTTCCATAGGTTCTGGGTTTAGTCCACCTGCTATTCCAGCGAGCCCAAGACCTGTAGAAGCTAATTTACCTGCACCTATTGCAGTTCCATATTTTCCACCACCACCAAAATTAGATAAACCCTGTTTAAGTCCACCACCAACTTCACTTAAGGCGTCACCATAGTTTCCTGCAGAAAAAGCATCTCCAATCCCTCTGTTAGCAAAAACTGATTGCGTTACGTTGCTTGCTGGTGCAAGGGATGATCCTGAAAAAGACGGAACATTAAAAGAAGCAAAAGTGTTAGAAGCCGGAGTTCCCATTAGATTATTTCCGGCTGTTTGAAACAATTGTGTTGCTGCTGAAGGCGTTGATAATGTTCCTGCGCCCGCTGTTGTTCCCGCTGTTGTTCCCGCTGTTGTTGCTCCCGTTTTTGCTATTCCTGATCCCGCTGACGCTGGATTGAATGCTGAACTTAAACTTCCGCCAGTCATACCACCAAGACCACCACCAATTGCACCAGTTAGTATATCATCACCTTTTAAAGCTGCAATGCCAGCTCCGGTTCCTGCACCAGCTGCAAGAGCAGCGAATCCCGCGCCCCCTGTTAAAGCTCCAGCTGCAATAGGTGCTAGAGTTTCTATACTAAAAATATCACTAAACCAACCCATAATAAAACCTGTTAATCTTTGTTAATTATAACTATCGATTCCCTCGATAGTACCATGTAGTTTATTACTTATAAACCCTTTTGTTATACTGCTTGACCGCCACTAATAGTCACAGTACAGCCCGTTGCAGAGCCTTTAACTTCTATAGT
>Ga0208814_1001039_pt1 | contig 13942 bp, 14 predicted proteins | sample MalvirAntarct_55_FD_184253 | JGI IMG/M metagenome (GOLD analysis project Ga0208814, IMG submission 184253) | Marine viral communities from the Global Malaspina Expedition - Malaspina viral metaG Antarct_55 (SPAdes) (version 2) | ecosystem: Environmental > Aquatic > Marine > Oceanic | place...
TCGTCGTAGCTAAAGAAGGCGATACGGTTAAGACAATCCGATTCGGGCAGCAAGGCGTTAAGACCAACCAAACGGTAGGACAGCGCAAGGCATTTGAGAGCCGTCACGCTGAGAACATAAGCAAGGGAAAGATGAGTGGAGCCTATTGGTCGGCAAAAACCAAATGGGCGCCCTCTAAGACCAAGTCACCTTCAACCAAGTGGAAAAAAGGAAGCTAATTATGCCAAAGGTCAACGGTAAGAAGTTTGCATACACGGACGATGGTAAAGCAAAAGCAAAAATCGAGGCGAAGAAAGCCGCTACCAAGCCGAAAGCTAAGTCGAAAGCTAAGCCGAAAGCAGGATAATTTAATGCAGTACTTTGACGATTTAACTTCGGCGCTCGTCGCCGCAAGGAAGCTGGCGGACAGATGGTGCCCAACCTCGGGGCAGCGTCGCTCATCTTATCTAGTTCAGCATGGAAGCAAGATTAAAGTAATTCATCGACACCAGAACACTCAGACGATAATGATGACGGTCAGACCTACTCCTGTGAGTAAGGCTAAGCATTTTTGGACTCATGTGAGAAAGAAATGAAAAATTCAAGAGAGACCTTATATGGGAAAGGTGATAACCGCCGTCCTGAAAACACTAGCAAGTTTAATGAAGGATTCGACAGAATTTTTAGGAAACCAAAAAAATCAGAGCGGGTTGATAGAAAGACTATCAGGGATGAAAAGCGAGGTGCCGCTGACGATGCTTGATATCCAGCTTAGGCGGTTTGCCTACCACCCTGACGGAACGCTAGGCGTAATAGATCTTGCCGGAGAGCGCTTCTACACGATTGAGCGCCCATGGCTGGATAACAAGCCTAGCGTTTCCTGCATCCCCGAGGGCAAGTATCGAATGGGCTGGAGGGATTCCCCAAGGTTTGGCGAGACTTGGCATGTTAAGGACGTTGAAGAACGAACTTGGATTTTAATTCACGCAGCTAATTACCCGAAAGATGTTCAGGGTTGTATTGGACTTGGCACGGGTCTTATGAATGGTCGAGTGGCTGTCAGTAATAGTCGTAAAGCAGTTGCTCAATTTGAGAAGCTTACAAGGGATATAGAATGGCGATTGATAGTAAGGCATGCACCTCATGCGGGATTGTCAAAAACCTAGACGAGTTCGTGTCTAAGGGTAGACGGCAATGCAAAGTTTGTAAATCGTTAGCGAATAAGGCGAGGGCTAATGACAGCCTTAGAGGCTTCCTGCAAATCCGTTTAACAGGACTCCGTCAGCGACACAAAGAGAAAGGTTATAGCGGCGAGCCTGTGTCATTGGATCATCTGGTGGCGCTATACGACAAGCAGAGAGGTATCTGCACCATATCCAACATACCGATGCAGCTAACTACTGACCAAATGGATCTTTCCGTCAGTCCTGACCGGATAGACATAAAGAAAGGCTACATTGAGGGCAATGTAAGGCTGGTTTGCGCCCGAATTAATTTAATGAGAAGCACACTCAAGGACCATGATCTCGTTTGGTGGTGCCGTGCAGTGGTGAATAACAGTGGAAATTGAGGACATAGCGCGAAAATTTAAGGGTAACTTTCCTTTATATAGCAAGAATGTATTGCGAATCGTGACAAAAGAAGGCGAATCCAAGCCCTTTGTGCTGAACGCAGCGCAGATTTACGTGCATAACATGCTGGAACAACAGCTAAAAGACCAAGGAAACGTCCGCGCATTGGTGCTAAAAGCTCGCCAAACCGGCATATCTACCTACACACAGGGCAGAAACTTCTGGAAGGTCACGCAAAATCGAAACGCTAACGCGTTTGTACTATCTCACCTCGCAGAATCTACTAACGCTATCTTCAATATGGTCCGCTACTTCTATGACAATGTCCCGCACCCTGCGTTTAAGCCTCCGCTCGCGAGTCAGTCGGCGTCAACTCTTGTATTTGACGAAATCAACTCGCGGTATCGAGTCGGAACAGCAAGGTCCACCCAGACAGGTCGAGGACAAACAAACAGATTCGTCCACGGATCAGAGGTTGCCTTCTACCCCCAAGGATCAGACATAGTTGCAGGTCTATTACAGACAGTCGGCGGAAAAAATACTGAGGTAATACTCGAAAGCACGGCGAATGGAGCTGGCGGGTGGTTCTATGATCAGGTCATGAAATCTCTGCGAGGCGAGTCAGAGTGGATCACCTGTTTTATTCCGTGGTACTGGATGCCCGAGTACCGAAAAAAAGTTTCGCCGTACTTTGTAGCGACACCCGAAGAGTATGAGCTTGCCCAGAAATATAATCTGGATGACGAGCAGCTCTCTTTCAGACGCGCCAAACTTGACGAGTTAGGCGGCACCGATCTCTTTAGACAGGAGTACCCCAGTACCCCGCTAGAAGCATTTTTGACATCCGGTCGGTGCTTCGTTGAAGAGTCCGCGATATCTAAGTGTGAAAATAATTGCTACACCGCAGACTTCAAAGGCGACATTATAAGTGGCACTTTGATACCGCGAGAACACGGCAACTACCAAGAGTGGTATGCGCCAACGCGAGAAGAGAGTTACGTCATCGGTGTTGATGTTGCGGAAGGTCTCGCCTACGGCGATTACAGCTGCGCTCAGGTCTTAGATTCCAAGGGCAATCAGGTTGCTTGCTGGCACGGACACCTAGATCCTTTTGATTATGGCGCGTTAGTTGCGATGTTGGGAAAGCGATACAACAATGCATACATAGTAGTAGAGAGAAATAACCATGGTCTGGGTACGCTCCGAAAAATTCAGGATTTGGGATACTCAAACCTATTTGTGGAAAGCTCGGTTGACGGAGCTTACGGGGATCGGCTAACAAAGCGTGGTGGTTTTTTAACTACCAGTAAGACCAAGCCTCTTATCGTTGACAACCTCGCTACGTTGTTGCGGCAGGGTGAAAGTGGTGTAGCCGACATTGAACTGTTAAGTGAGTTGCGAACTTACATCATAGATGATAAAGGGAGTTACAATTCACAGAATGGATGTTATGATGACAGGGTAATGGCTTATGCTATTGCGTTGCATGGACTTGCCTCTATGCCGAGACCTCGGCACCGGATTATAAAACAACGATTTAAATCGCTAGATCCTGTGACGGGCTATTAATCTATGCATGACGCCGAGTTCGATGAGTCCGATGACTTCGATGAAGGCGAGGTAGTTGAGAAAGAAGAGTCAGATGGTACGCAAGCGCAAAGCATGCAAAGTCTGGGTTCTCGCCTTGCCGGTACATTCCAAGAATATAAAGACGCTCGCAAAGAAACAGAAAACGAGTGGCTAAAAGACTTGCGCCAATATCAGGGTATCTATGAGCCTGATGTACTTGCACGATTGAACGCTACATCTGGATCACGATCAAAAGTATTCGTCGGGCTAACAAGAACAAAAGTAATGGCTGCTTACAGCCGAATAATCGACTTGTTGTTTCAGCACGGCGATATTTTCTTCTCAGTAAATCCTACTCCTGTCCCTCAGATCGATCCCCTCAAGGCGATGCAAATGCGCCAGATGGCGATGGAGCAGATCATGCAGGCTAGCGGTCAAGACCCGATGATGAATCAGGACTTGATAGCAGCTCGCATGGAAGAGCTGGAGGAAGAGTTTCTTAAGTTAGAAAAAGAAATCTCCAAGAAAGCCGCTGAGTCCATGACCATTGATATTGAAGATCAGTTGGTTGAGACCAATGCCGAAATGAAGCTAAAGGAAAGTATGCTTGAAGCGTGCATCTTTGGCTCTGGTGCAGTTAAGTCAGGCACTGTTCGTATAGATAAGAAGCAATCTTACTCAAAGATGCTGGACCCTGAAACGGGCGAGCAAGCTTATTCCTTAAGCATTGTTGAGACTGTCGCTCCTGAAGTTGAGAGCGTAAGTATCTTCGACCTATACCCAGACCCGTACTGCACTACGCTAGAAGACTGTGATGGATTGTTCCGTCGTCATGTCCTGACCCGCAGACAGATGCGAGACCTAGTCGATCTTCCGCAGTTTGACGGAGAGATGGTTAAGTACCTCCTTAAGATTCATCGCAGCGGCAATCACACCGAAGAGAATCACGAAACTACCCGCAGAAGAATTGCCGGTATTAACGAGAACTCGGACTCCAACCGCTTCGTTGTTATGGAGTATTGGGGAACTGTCGATGGTTATGAGCTTGAAGATCACGGTATTGAGCTTGAGGAAGGTTCCGACCTTAGTGACGACTACTCTGCTTGCGTATGGATATGCGACGGCAAAGTATTAAAAGTTATGTTAAATCCCATAGCGGGATACAAGATGCCTTACCACATCTTCCCTTATGAAAGAGCGCCACATCAGTTCTGGGGTACAGGCGTACCTCGCATGATGCGCGACTCGCAGGGAACTATGAATACCGCAACACGGATTTGGTTAGACAACATGGCGTTGTCCTCTGGTCCTATGGTTGAGGTAAACACCGACTTGCTAGCAGCAGGAGAAGACCCGACCGACATCCACCCTTGGAGAGTATTTCTCCGAGAAGGTGGAGACGGATCTATGCCTGCTGTCCGATGGTATCAGCCGATAGCTAACGCTAACGGTTTAAACCAGATTGTAGAGATATTCCGTCGATTCGCTGACGAGACTACCAGCTTGCCGAGCTACACGCACGGCGAGCAGACGCAAGGTCTCAACAAGACAGCGACTGGCATGTCCATGCTTATGGGCGCTGCAAACATTGCGCTGAAAAGCACGATTAAAAACATTGACGACTTCTTGATTGAGCCAATGATTGCGAGCTTGTTCCACTTCAATATGGAGTTCGGAACTAACGAGAAGTCAAAGGGTGATCTGCGAATTGTTGCGCGAGGCAGTACGTCTCTCGTTCAAAAAGAGATTCAAAGCCAGAGATTGCTTCAATTCCTATCCATTGTTGGTGAAGACCAGAGCGGCGTTATTAAAAGGACGCAACTGCTTAGAGACATCGCTTCAAGCATGGATATAGATCCCGACGAAATTATAAAGACTGAGGAGCAAGTAGCTCTTGAACAGCAGCAATTACAGCAACAACAGCAACAATTACTCCAAGCTCAAATGCAACAGGGAGCAGGCGCAGGCGGTCCTCCGACTCAGGGCAATGCCGGAATGGCACCTCCTTTCTGACTTAATTAAAGCCAGATTCGACAGCGCCCAGACGTTGTTAGAACAAGCAGATGAGACAAATTTTAGGTTTGAGCAAGGCAGGCTATTAGAGCTTCGTTTCATGCTTGACCTTGAAGACGCGGCAAAAGCCGTTCTAGACAAAGCGCGGACCCCTAAAAGGACATCCGCAATAGACTAACGAATATCCCAGTGCGGGACTCGAAGGAAATTAATAATGTCAAAGAGAAATGACCCAGCGCGACTAGAAGCTGAAGCTAAAGAATTGTACGAGCAGATGACTAAAGGTAGGACTGAGAACCCAGAGGCGGATCAACCTCTAGAGGATACCCCAGAAGAACCCGACGAGCTGCAAGTGGAAGCCCCCGATCCCACGGACAAGGCTGAGATGTTAGCGGATGAGGACGCAGAAGAAGAGTCGGTACGCAGCGATGACTCTGAACTGAGGACTGCTTTGCAAAAAGCAGAGAAAGCAATGAAAGGCGCTCAGGCGAGAATGACCAAGGCGACTCAAGAAACTGCTGACTTGAAGCGGCAAAATGCCGACCTGATCAGAAGTATCACTGAGTTAAAAGGTCAACTTGTAGACTCTTCTAAGGATGACAGCAAGCTGGCGCAGATAAGGGAAGATTACCCTGATCTAGCTGGACCACTGTTAGACGAACTGAAGCGAACGCAAGATGAAGTTGGCGCAGCCAAAGAGGCTTTAGCCGAGCAAGAACAGAGCAAATATCAACAGATTCAAGAGCAGGCGCAAGCCGATCATTTTGAGCGAATCCGAGCGGTACACCCTGATGTCGATCAACTTATTGATACGGCAGACTGGTTGAACTGGTTGGAGGAAGCGGATTCTCAGACGAAGACTTGGATACAAGAAGGGTCTTCTAATGATGTGAACACTGTACTTTCAAGGTTTAAAGCTGACATAGGGCAGCCAGCTCCGACGCTGCAAGAGCAGACTTTACAGCGAGCAAAATCGGTTGCAGAACCGAAGATGCCAAAGGCTAGAAAGTCAAATTTAAAAGGCGATAAAAAATTCTGGACCGTCGATGAGATCATGAGGATGCCAAACAAGACGTTTGAAAAGCATCAATCAGAAATACTCAAAGCGATGGAAAGTGGATCGATACGCCGCTAATCTCTTGTGAGGTAATAAAATGTCTTTTTCACAATTTTCAACGGGTGCCACATCTGAAGTTAACTTTATCCCAGAGGTGTTTTCCAAGCTCCTTCAGGCTAAGTTTTACAGCAAGTCAATCCTGCCCGAAATCAGCAACACTGACTACGAGGGTGAAATCTCCGGTCAAGGCGACAAAGTCATCATTCGTACAGTTCCGGCTGTAACTATCAATGACTACGCTGGCACTATCACTACTCAAGAGTTGGCTACTGCTAAAGTAGAAATGCTCATTGATAAAGCTAAGTACTACAGCTTTAAGGTAGACGATGTGCTGGCAGCTCAGGCTGACATCAATATGCTTGAAGGCGCATCTACTGATGCTTCTGAAGGTATGCGTATTGCTGTTGAAACTGAAGTTCTTGCTGGTGCCGTAACTGGCGCGGCTACTATCGGCGCACAGACTGATGTAACTAACGCTAACATCCTTGAAAACATCTTGCTCATGTCTAAGCGTTTAGATGAGTTGAATATCCCTGAAGAAGGTCGATTTATCGTCCTGTCTCCAGAGTACATCTCTATGCTTAAGCAGTCTGAGCTTCGTCAAGCGTACATTACTGGGGATGCTACTTCGCCTCTTCGTAATGGCAAGGTTGGAATGGTTGACCGCTTTAACGTTTTTCAAAGCAATATGGTTTACAAGCCAGCAGCTGGTGGCGACGCGGGTTACACCCATGTTCTTGCCGGTCACCCTAAAGCGCTGTCCTTCGCGTCACAGTTCACTAACACTGAAACTGTTCGCATGGAAAGCACTTTTGGAGATCAAGTACGCGGTCTGAAGGTTTACGGCTCTAAGGTCGTTACTCCAAATGCACTTGTAGTTGGTAAGTGGAACTAAGTTAGACAACTAAATAGAGGGGCAGTACTTTAAATTAAAAGTATTGCTCCCCTATTTTTATCGAGACACTCATGCCTAAAAAAGCTAGCACCAAGAAAGACGATGTATTCATTCAAGCCAAAGAAGACTTTGGTGTAAAGCTGGATAGGCGGCTAACGCTCGCGCAGCTCGAAGAGCAGATGCAGCAGCTAGCTAAGAACAAAGCAAACCCTCAGCCAGCTCAGAAAGAACTTGTCCCAAAACGGGTTAAAAACGTGATTACTGGCAACGAGTTCGAGTACAACCCGATATTTAAAAACAACCCTGATTTGCAAATAATCGAGTGGGAGACAGACAATGGCGACAACTAAAGTAAGGGACATATTAGATCGGGCTGCAATTATCCTTCAGGATAATACGAACGTCCGGTTTCCAAACGACGAGCTTTTAAAGTTTTTTAACGACGCACAGAAAGAAGTTGTGCTGCATAGACCAGATGCAAAGATGGTAAACACTACCTTCGATTGCGCCACTGGAAGTAAGCAGACCTTACCTTCCGCTGCGTTACGATTGATTGAAGTAGTACGAAACGTGGGTGGTCGAGCCGTTACGCAAGTACAGAGACGCATCCTAGACGAGACGCTCCCCAACTGGCATGAGACAGCGGCTTCAACTAATAAGATCGAGCATTTTATTTATGACGCAGTTGATCCGAAGAATTTTTACATATATCCCAAAGGTACTAGCGGCACACATTCTCTAGAGATTGTTTATAGCTCGTCGCCTTCAGAGATCGCGATATCGAACTTTGCGACAGATACGCAGGTAATTAGCGTTGATGATGTTTATGCAAACTGCATTTTAGATTACGTGTTGCACCGTTCGTATCAGAAGGATTCAGAGTTTGCTGGCAATCCGCAGAGAGCGATGATGCACTACCAGAGCTTTGCTAACGCCCTTGGTGTAAAGACGCAAGCTGATGGCGCGACCACTCCCCTACCCGCTTCGGCTGGTGTTAGATAATGAAATACTCAGACCTGAACTTGTATGTTAGACCCGAAGTACAGGGCGCTCCCGACTTTATAATTGAACGGGCGATACGCGATTCTGCGATAGATTTTTGCAGTAGGTCCGATATATATATGCCTGAGCCTGAATTTATGACGGTTATTGCGGGTGTTAACGAGTACGCGGTATCTTTACCGTCTGGTACTGAGTTAAACCACATCATCGATATATTTAGTGACACTACTCCGCTTAAGCCTACTAGTTACAGCGAGCTGTTACAGAGGCTAGGAGATGAAGGCACTAAAGGTTCTCCTCAGTACTATTCCCAGCGTGACAACACCGACTTTTATTTAGCGCCGATTCCTGCGGCAGCGTCTAGAATCCGCGTTGTGTACTCGGTTAAACCTACCTCTACCAGTTCAAGTATTCCCGACACAGTTGGCAAAGAGCATAGAGAGTTAATCTCTCACGGCGCTTTGTATCGGCTCCAGATGATGAGTTCGCAGCCGTGGTCAAACCCAAATGCCGCCGGAGTGAATAAGCAGTTGTTTGAGCGAAGCGTAGGTCGAGTAATTCGCCAAGTGAAATATGGCTTTAGTGGTGGCTCCTTAACCGCAAAATCGAGGGAGTTTATTTAATGGCATATTTAACGACCATTGATCTTGTTCAGGGAGATCAGCTTCCTGAGATAGAGATCACGCTGAAAGACAGTAACTCAGCTTTGGCAGGAGCCATACTGGACCCTGACGACCCGTCTACGTTTGCCGCATTAAACCTAACAGGCGGTTCTGTCAGGATGCGAGTCAGAACTGTTGGGCAGACAGATTTAATAGATACACTTCTCGGAACAGTTACCGCTGCGACTGAGGGAAAGGTTACATTCATATTTGACTCGGGCACTCTAGCCTCGACAGGAGTTCTTGAGGGCGAAGTCGAGCTTACAGACTCATTGGGGCGGACTCAGACAGTCGTCGATTTAATAAAGCTTAAAGTACGCTCGCAGTTCGGGTAAGCCAATGGCTATCCATGCTTCGGTAAGGTATCGGTCACTTAGAGCTGATGTTACACATCGAAAGCTTCAGTTATCGGCGTCCATCCGAAAGGCTTCGGCTGCGGTCTACCGAAAGAATGTTGTTGCCTCCATTGCAAGCCGTCAAATAGCTCCCTCATTCAGTTTTACAAAGCTTACGGCTATACCTAACTGGCGAAATCTTTACCTTCATAATGTCCGCGTTAACGCTCAAAGATCAATATACGTATTCAATGATTCGTATGTCTACTTAGATGCGGCTGTGTTTGCGGTTGATAAGTCTCTAAGTAACAGCTTTGTGTTATTTTCTGAGCCTGTTTTTACTGTAGGCAAGCAGCTAGAAGATATAATTTCTTTCTCCGACTTGGCGTCCTCACACCCCCACAAAGGTGCGGCTGACGCATTTGCTTTTTCAGACCACCTTGCCTTTGGTGTGAATCCTTTAAGGCGGTCAGAATTTGCCGCGATTGACCAGATTTCGGTAACAAGACAACCTTACAACTTTGTGTTCTCTCAAAGCGGGGCTGCTGTCAATGTAACAGGCGAGCCAGACGATTCCTTTGGTTTTGCTGATAGCATTAGTTCCGTCTCAACGTCTAAGTCTCTTCAAGATTTCTTGGCGCTCGATGACTTTTTGCAAGCTGCCAGAAATTCAGAGAACGCTAAATTAAACGTATTTGGCTTGACTGAATACCTAGAGTCTAGCTTCGGGAAATTTATTGAGAGCGAGCCGTTTGGTTTTACCGACCAAGCGTCATTGGCTTTGTCAAAAGCCTTCTTAAACCCTATAATAGTGGAAGAGCTGTTGACTTTTCATGCGTCGAAGTCAACGGCAGATACATCTTCAATAAGTGACGCAGCTACACTGTCCCCATGGATCGGAAAATCTGACAGTACATCTATTGTCGATTCTCTTGAGTTCGAGCATGTTGTATCTAGTGCGCTTCTGAATCAATCAATGATCGGCAATATTATTTTAAATGCTTGATAGTCTGGAGACATAACATGATCGTTGATGATCTAAAACTTAAGGGGCATCTGACTGTTAATTTAATTGCATCAGACGGCGCAATCAAAGAAACACAATCAATCCCGAATTTGGTAGTAACTACCGGCAAGGCTTTTGTAGCTTCGCGTATGGCTGGAGCCTCAGCTAACGTAATGAGTCACATGGCAATTGGAACGTCTAATTCCGTAGCAGCGGCTAACAATACAACTCTTGGTGCGGAGGTTGCTCGCGTAGCCTTGGCTAGCACATCAGCCAGTGATAACAATGTAACTTATGTAGCAACTTTCCCATCTAACACCCCGTCGTCCTCAGCTGGTGTTGTTGAGGCTGCAATACTAAATGCTAACTCTGCAGGAACAATGCTGTGCAGAACTGTTTTTAGTGTAATTAACAAATCCCCAACTGATAGCCTTTCTATCACTTGGGTAGTATCAGCTAGCTAGGAGCCATAAATGGCGATTCAGTTCTCGAACCAAGCTAGCACTACGCTGGCTAGCGGCGTCTCCTCTTCCGCGACGTCGCTTAGTGTGACAAGTGCATCTTCATTCCCTTCATTGGGGGGTGGAGATTACCTCTATGCGACTATAGGATCAGGGACGTCTTCAGAGATCGTCAGGGTTACCGGAATATCTGGCACTACATTTACTGTGGTCAGGGGTCAAGATGACACAACCGCTGCCACCCACTTGGCGGGCGTTGATGTTTCACTAAGAGTTACAGCTGGAGCCTTAGAGGATTTAAGGGATGGCGGTCAGGTTTATACTGCAGGCGCTGGACTCAGCTTGTCAGCGAATCAGTTTAGCTTTACTAACAACTTTACCACAGACGTAACCTTTGCAGAGGGTGCGGACATAATCACAGCGACAGCTGGAACAAGCAACTTCCGTGCGGGTGTTGACGCAGGCACTAATCTCGCAAGCGGTAGTACTAGCAATACGTTCGTTGGTGACAACGCGGGGAAGAATCTCCAAAGCGGCGATAATAATGTAGCCGTGGGTAAGGGCGCTTTACAAGCCAACACGGGCGCTAGTGCAAACGTGGCTGTCGGAATGGAGGCTTTGTTTTCTAACCAGAGCGGCGGAAGTAATTCCTCGGTTGGATTTCGGGCGCTGTATGCAAACACGACCGGCAGCAATAATATGGGTGTTGGTCAAGCATCTTTGCGGTTTAACACAACAGGATCTAACAATTTAGGGATAGGTGTTCAATCTTTATTTAAGAACACTACCGGATTTAACAATGTCGGAACTGGCTTGCATGCTCTGTACACCAATCAGACTGGCAGCATGAATACGGCGTCTGGCGGTCAGTCTCTAAAATTTGCGACCAACTCGGACAACACGGCTTTTGGCGGTCAAGCTGGAATGAACGTGAGTACGGGGATTTTAAACACTTTTTTGGGTAGAGCCTCGGGGTCGCTAGTAACTACTGGTAGCAAAAATACAATTTTAGGTGCCTTTGATGGCAACGAAAACGGCTTAGATATAAGAACATCTAGCAACAACATTGTCTTGTCTGATGGTGATGGTAATCCAAGATTAAGTATAAATAGCAGCGGCGCTGCAACTTTTGCTAGTACTTTGAATGGTCGAAATATTGCTACTGACGGGGCAAAATTAGACGCTATTGAAGTGAGCGCAACTGCCGATCAAACAGCTGCTGAAATCTTAACTGCAATAAAAACGGTAGACGGTTCAGGCTCTGGATTAGATGCTGACTTGTTAGACGGACAGCACGGCAGTCACTACCTTAACTACAGCAACCTAACTAACACGCCATCGATACCGTCGCTATCGGGCTATGCAACTGAGTCCTACGTTGGAACTCAGGTTAGTAACCTTGTTGACTCATCTCCCGCAACGCTTAACACGCTAAACGAATTAGCAGCTGCATTGGGCGATGATGCTAACTTCTCCACCACCGTAACAAACAGCATTGCAACTAAGTTGCCATTGGCTGGCGGTACGTTGACTGGTGGTTTGACAATCAGTGTACCTGATGCTGGCGGCGCTCCCGCCATGAGTGCAACCCTCAATATACGTGGGTATGAAGGTCGTGGAGCTGGAATAAAGATCCAAGATTCCGCGAACAGCGCAAGTAACGCAAGCAATAGAGAATGGTTTATAGGCTCTGGATACTCACAGTCTGGATTTAACATAGGCTATTCAAGCACTGGGAGCCAGTCGTCCTACTCTGCACAAAACAAGTTCAGTATTGATACTTCGGGAAATGTTACAGCGGCAGGCTCAGTAACTGCTACAGATATAAATGTCGGCGGCGCGGCTACGTTTAGCGCAGGTGCTACTTTTAATGGCACAGCCACGATGGGTGGGTTGACTGTTGATGCTTCTAGTGCTGGTCGCGCTACTCTTGGTACATTTATTAACACTACAAACGCAGGAGGCACAGAAGCATCAATCAGCCTTCAAAACAATCAAGTAGGTTGCTCTGTAAATTTAGTTGCTGATAGAACAGGCGCAAACTTTGGGTCTGACTTTTATATTGAAAATGCAGATAATACAGGGGCGCTAAAAAAGAGATTGAATGTTTCAGAAATTGGCGATGTCAGCTTCTACAATACAGCGGGGGACTCACAAGCTTTTTTCTGGGACGCCTCAGCGAAATCGTTGAGTGTTGCTACAAAAGTATATACGCCCTTGGTTGGTGCTGCATCAGATACAGACACAAATATATCTTTCCCTGCTTCTAATCAAATGCGTTTTATTAACGGTGGCGTAGAAACATTTAGAACTCTTTCAACTGGTTCAGTATTCAACGAAGGCTCTGCCGACCTAGACTTCCGCGTTGAATCAGATGGCAACAGTAACATGTTGTTAGTTAACGGAGGAAATAACTCAGTAAGTGTAGGAACGTCTGACTCGACCGCCATGTTTACCGTTGGTGGAACTATTACTGCAAATGGCGGAGCTGTTTACAGTGAGATTACTCAAGGAGCGGCAAAGGGTACTATTCATCTTGACCCAGACTCTGCTACAGACCATGCAGGCACAGCACTTACGTTTGGGACTAGTGATAGTGGAAATGGTAATACCGCACATGCAGGAATATACACCCGAACTGACGGCAATTACGGCACTAAAATGTATCTTTCAACAACAGATAATTATAGTGCAGGGTCAAAGACCGCTCTTAAAATAGACCATCTTGGACACATTGGCATTATGCGTGGCGATCTAAAAATCGGTACGCAGACGGTAATAGATTCTAGTAGAAACCTAACCAACATCGGCACCCTTAACGGCGGCACAGCGTGGCGGTCTAATAACGACGGCTCAGGCTCAGGCTTAGATGCTGATTTGCTTGATGGCGCTGATAGCGCGGTATTCTTAAAGTCTCCTAGTAATGTTTCTGGTTGGCAGAACAGTAATGCTAACTTTAGTGTGCGAGGTGGAGATTCTAGTAATGTCGGATTACACATGGAGCAATCCAATGGTGTTTTCGGATTTCAACTTTATTCCGCAGGCGGAACGTATGGCTTCCTAGACGCGGAATGGGGTGGTTGGGATATCCAAAAAGCTAGAAATGGTAACTTTAGTGTTGACGAAGGCGCTGGTTTACAACGAGTATGGAACGCTGGCAACGACAGTTCAGGCTCAGGTCTAGATGCTGATCTGCTAGATGGACAACACGGTTCTTACTACTACCCTGCCAGTAACCCTAACGGCTACACCAACGACCAAACAGCAGCGCAACTTTTAGCAGCTATTAAGACTGTTGATGTAAATGGTTCTGCTGGCTTAAACGCTGGGAC